>WNFL01323775.1_pt1 | contig 31332 bp, 25 predicted proteins | sample 5400361 | NCBI WGS metagenome assembly WNFL01 (sample SAMN13153351, study PRJNA577476) | soil metagenome | isolation source: 40 cm soil on Douglas fir-dominated hillslope | place: USA:California | collected 2013-09-17
GGCGCGCTCCCTGGCGAGGTCCGCCGCGAACTCGGCCGGCGTATCGAAGACCGGCACCAGGGCCTGCTGCTCCAGTCGCGGCGCCAGCGTCTTCAGGGCCTTTGCGACCTCGGCGGCCATCTTGCGCAGCACCGCCAGCGATACGCCGCTCGGGGCCATCACGCTGAACGATGTCGGCGAATCGATCGTGGGCCACCCGGCTTCGGCAAACGTGGGAATGCCCGGGAGCAGCGGCGTCTTCCTGTCGACGGCGAGCGCCTTGAGCCTGCCGGCGCTCACATACTGAATCGCGGAAGCCAGATCGGTGTACATGAATTGCAGGCGGCCCGCGAGGAGATCCTGGTACGCCGGCCCGATCCCTTTGTAAGGCGCGTGAAGGAATTTCACGCCGCCCGCTTCTTCGATCATGCGCGCCCCGAGATACAGGGAAGTGGCCGTGCCCGCCGAGCCGAAGGCGAACGCTTCCGGCTCCCTCTTCGCTCGCGCGACCAGGTCGTCGATGTCCTTGATTCCCGTGTCGAGGTTCACGATCAGCGCGCTGACCGCCATCACGCCGCGCGCCACCGGCGCCAGGTCGCTCTCGACGTTGTAGGCGAGCTTCATGTCGAACGCCGGGTTGATGGCGATCGACGCGTTCGCGCACACGAGGAAGGTGTAGCCGTCTCGTGGAGCGCTCGCCACGGCCTGCGCACCGACGGTTCCGCTGGCGCCGGGGCGATTCTCCACGATGAATTGCCGGTTCATCGAATCGCCGAGCGCCTGCGCGAGAAGCCGCGCGAAGACGTCGGTGCCGCCGCCGGGCGACGACGGCACGACGAGCTTGACGGACTTCGATGGCCAGGGCTCCTCGGCCGGCGCGAGGCTTGCGGTGACGGCAACGGCAATGGCAATGGCAATGGCAAATAAGGTATGCACAAGGGGCTTCATGTCTAGAGTCCCGCAGGCAGCGGCGGCAGGTCGCTGAAGTATTGCGGGTACGCCTTCTCGGCATCCGTGAGGAACGAGGACGCGAACTGCTCCGGGATGCCGAGCCGCGGCGCGCCTTTGAGCGTGTTCTTGAGCACATCGTCCTCGGCCGCCTCGAAAGCCTGCATCACGGGTCGCGAGACGCGCGGGTCGTAGCTGATGTGGCGGATCGCCTTCCTGCCGACGGCGACATCGAGCCCCGGGACCCATTTGGCGAAGATCCCGACCGCCTCGTCGCGGTTCCTGCGCGTGTACTGCGAAGCCTGCGCGAGGCCGGCGACGAAGGCGCGCATCAGCCGCGGGCTCGCCTCGATCGTCGGTTCGTGCGCGGTCGCGACCATGATGTACGACAGGTGGCCGCCGCCGCGGATCACCGCGTACGACTCGGGCACCTGCTCGAGGACGATGGTGTTGTAGGGCTCCCAGGAGACGATCGCGTCGACGCGTCCGTCCTTCAACGCGGGCGCGAGGGCGGGCGGCGCCATGATGTTCACGACCGTCACGTCCTCGTACTTCATGCCGCGCCGGGCGAGGACCATCTTGAAGTATTCGTCCGAGGTCTGCGCCTGCGCGAGGCCCACGCGCTTGCCTTTCAGGTCCTCGATCGATCCCGCGCGGATGCCGGAGCCCTTGCGCGCGACGATCGCGAGCGGCTCGTCCGCATTGGAGCGCGTGGCGTCGTTCTGGATGATGCCGATCACCCGCAGCGGGTCGCCGCCGTGGCGCGCCTTGAGGAACGTGGTGACGCTCATGTCGCCCACCTGCACCTCGCGCTTCGCCATGGCGTTCACCATGTCCGAGCCGGTGTTGACCACTTTCAGGCGCACGTCCACGCCGTGCGCCTTGAAAAAGCCCTTATCCACGCCGACGAACATCGGCAGGTGGCCGAAGTTGTTGCCGACGACGACGTCGAGGACCGGCAGCGGCTGAGGGATCGGTGCCGGCGTGGAGGTCGCGCAGCTGACGAGCGTGAACGCGGCGAGGGCGGCGAGGGCGAGGCGAGCGTTCATGTCGATCCTCCGTAGATCTCGGGGTTGCAGCAGTTGGGCGGCCGGCGTCCCTCGAGCACCGCGGCGATGTTGTCGACCACGATGTGGGCCATCGATTCGCGCAGCTCGGCGACCGCGCTGCCGATGTGGGGGGTGAGCACGACGTTCGGCATCGCGCGATGCGCCCTTCGCGCAGCGCGTGCGCGAGCGCCTTCTCGTCGACGATCGGACCGCGCGCGGTGTTGACCAGGAATGCCGACGCCTTCATCAATCCCAGCTCGCGCTCGCCGATCAGGTGATGGGTCTCGGGCTTGAGCGGTGCGTGCACGGAAACGAAATCGGACTCGGCGAGGAGCTCGTCCAGCGCCGCGTAGCGCAACGCCAGCTCGAGCTCGTCGGCTTCGGGGATGCGCCGCGGCCCCCAGTAGAGCGTGCGCATCGAGAAGCCGCGCGCGCGCCGCGCGACCGCGCGCCCGATGCGCCCGCCGCCGCCGATGAGGCCGATGGTCTTGCCGGCGACGCCGGCGCCTTCGAGGCGCTGCGACTGCCCGCCGGGAAATGCGCCTTCGCGCAGGATCCGATCGCCCTCGAGGATGCGCCGCGCCACGGCGAGGAGGAGCCCGAAGTGCAGGTCCGCGGTCGCCTCCGCGACGATCGGCGGAATCACCGTCACGGGAATGCGGCGCGCGGTGGCCGCGGCGACGTCGATATCCGAGGGCGTGATCTTCATCGAGGCGATCGCGTGGAGCTTCGGGTTGGCGTCGATGACCTCGCCGTCGACGTGGTCCTGCAGCAGGCAGAACAGGATGTCGCTCGCGCTCACCGCAGACTTGAGCTCCTCGCGGGTCATGATGTGCACCGGATCCGGATTGAAGTGCACGTGGGCGACGCCGCGCAGCCGCTCCATGGCGCTTGCGGCGATCGGTTGCGTGATGAATACCCGCGGGCGCATCAGCGCATCCAGCGAACGATTCCGGCCACGCCGTCGACCGCGACTCGCACGCCCTCGGGAATGCGCCGCGTCGCGTCGAGCACGCCGAGAACCGTCGGGATGCCGCGCTCGCGCGCGAGCGACGCGAGGTGCGAGGTGCTGCCCCCCAGCTCGGCCACGACGCCGGCCACGCGCGGCAGCACGGCGCTCAATGCCGGTCCCGCGACCTTTGTGACGAGAACGTCGCCCGGTGCGATGCGCGAGAGCTCGCATTCGCAGCTCACCACGCACGCGCGCCCGGTGCCCCATCCCACGCCCCCCGGTTGCCCGCGAAGCGCCGGGTGACGCAGCCAGATTTCATCGGGGACGTGCGCGGGCTCCAGGTGCAGCGGGCGCGCCTGGAGCAACTTGAACCCCACTTCGTCCTGCGCCCACTCGATCTCCACCGGCATGGCCATCACGTCCTCGGACATGCGCAGCAGCAGTCCCAGCTCGGCGGCCTGGTGGTCGTCGAGGCACGGTTCGGAAAAGAGCGCGCGCGGCGCGCCCCGCTTGCCGTGGGCGCAGGCGATACGGTTGAACTTCCGGCCCGCCGCGTTGCTGCGCACCGCGCCGTCCCGCGCGAGGACGATGCGCTCGGGCACCACCTCGCCCTGCGCGATGGACGATCCCAGCCCCCAGGTTGCGTTGAGGACCATCTCGTCATCGGCGGTGCGGCTCAGGCCGCCTCCGGCGACGCGCGCCGACACCAGCGGCTGGACGAGGACCGCCATGGCCGTGTCCGCGGGGCTTGCCTCGTGGGTAGCCATGTAGCGCAACACGCGCGTCGACCAGAGCGCCGCCCAGCACGAGCGCACGGCGGTGATGAATTCGGCCTCGCCCTCCAGGCCGAGGTAGCTTTCGAACTGCCCCGCGAAGCTCGATCCGAAACGGTCCTCGACCAGCGCGGAAGAACGCACTACCGTGGGCGCGGCGGTCGCGGCGACCATCGCGCGCCACGCCTCGAGGAGCGGCTCGAGCACTTGCGGCATGATCGGCTGGTCCATGAGGCCCAGCTTCATCGCGAGGGCGGCGCGCCTGGCCGTCACCATGTCCGTGGAGCTCACGCTGCGCGCGGTCTCCTCGAGCCCCAGCGACGCCACCTGCATGCGATAGGCGCGCGCGTCGACGCAGAAACCGCCGGGAATCGGCAATCCTGCCTGTCCCAGGCGCGCGAGGTTCGCCGCTTTCGCTCCGAAGCGCCCGGCGTCGGCGGCCTCGGGCGAGGCCAGCGAGACGATCACCCGATGCATCGCGGTCACGACTTTCCGTAGGTGGAGTACCCCGGCATCGGATCGACGACGGTGATCTGCTCGACCGGGAAGTTGGAGACGATCTCGATCCTGTCCTTGTGCACGATCAGCATCTCCTCGATGCGCACGCCCCACTGGTGCGTCTTGCCGTGCTGGGTCTCGAGCGCGAACACCATCCCCTCCTTGATCTCCACCGGATGGTCGAGCGACCAGATGCGCGAGATCACCGGCGGGTCGTACTGCGCGAGCCCCAGGCCGTGGCCCCAGAGGTTGGCGGCCGCCTGGTCTTCCTCCTCGTAACCCCACGCCTCCTTCGCCGAGGGCCACTTCAATGCGATCTCGCGCGTGGTGGTACCGACCTTGACCGCCTTGATCGAATCGTAGAGCCACTTCAACGCCGTGGCGTAGTACTCCTTCTGCTCCTGCGTGGGCTCCTTGCCGACGCAATACGTACGGTAGTAGCACGACTTGTAGCCGTTCCACGTGAGCGCGGCGAGATCCATGAACACGATATCGCCCGGCTTGATGATGCGGTCCGAGAAGTTGCGCCAGTTGGGCCAGGTGTTCAGGCCCGAGGACACGATCACGTCCTCGACATCCTCCATGCCGGGGATGTTGTAGAGGAACTCCATGATGTGCGCGGTCACCTGGTTCTCGGTCAAGCCGGGCTTCAGGAACTTCATGCACTCCCAGTGGGCCGCGTCGCCGATCGCCCCCACCATGCGCATGCACTCCTGCTCGTCGAGACCCAGTCGATCTTCGCGTCCTTGAAGACCTGGATCATGTTGATGTCGACGAAGTCCACGCCGAGCTTCATTCCCGCCACGCCGCTTTTCTTCATCTCCTTCACGATCGCGTTGGTGAACTTCGTCACCTGCTGCAGGGAGGCGGGCCCCGCCGCACCCTTGATCCACGCGTACGACCAGCGGATGTTCTCCTTGGGAATCCACGGCGAATGGCGCGCGATGTGCGCCCCGAGGTCGCCTTGCTCGAAGAGCACCGGCGGGTCGTCGCCGCAGAGCAGCGCGTAGCGCAGCCCCGGCTTCAACCGGTTCCATCCCGGCGTGAGCGTGCTCGTCACATAGCGCACGTTCTCGTCGTACATGAGAAGCATGGCGCCCAGTCCGTGGGCCTTCATTCGCGCGCGCGCGCTATCCAGGCGGTAGTTGCGCAGCCGGTCCCAGTTGACGCGCTGCTGCCAGTCCAGCCCCACCATGCCGAAATTTGCCATCTCGCTGTCTCCCGATAGTGAGGCGCGCGCGCGGTCAATCCACGGTTGCGCCGGATTCCCTTGCCACCTTTCCCCAACGCACGATCTCGCCGCCCACGAAGGCGGCAAACTCCTCGGGTGTCCGGCTCGTCACCACGATCGCCCCGCCCACGGCGAGGCGCTGCCTCACGTCGGGCGATTCGAACGCCGCGACCAGCGCCGCGTGGAGCTTGTCGACGATCGGACGCGGCGTTCCCGCGGGAACGAAGACGCCCTGCCACGAGCTCGCCATCAGCTCCGGAAATCCCGCTTCGCCCAGTGTCGGCACGTTCGGCATCGCCTCGAGGCGGCGCGCGCTGGACAGGGCGAGGGCGCGCAAGCGCCCGGCCTGCACGAAAGCCATCGCGGAGGAGAGGGTCACGAACATGAGCTGGGTCTCCCCGCCGAGAAGGCCCGCGACCGCGGGGCCGGCGCCGCCCTTGTACGGGATGTGCACCATCTTCAGGTTCGCGAGCCTCATGAAGCGCTCCATCTCGAGGCGGTCGAACGATGCCGGCCCGGGCGAGGCGAAGTTGAGCGCGCCGGGCCTGGAGCGCGCGAGCGCGACCAGCTCGCTCACGTTGGCTGCGGGGACGCCCGGATTGACCACGAGGACGCTCGGCACCTCCGCCACCAGGGTCACCGCGATGAGGTCGCGTTGCGTATCGATCGGCATGTCCTTGAATACGGCCGGGTTGATCGCGATCGTGCCGATGTTGCCGAGGAAGATCGTGTAGCCGTCGGGCGGCGCCTTGCCCGCGGCCTCGACTCCGATGTTTCCCGAGGCGCCGGCGCGGTTGTCGACGACGATCTGCTGTCCGAGGAGCTCGCCCAGCTTCGGCGAGACGATGCGCGCCACGAAGTCGGACGCGCCGCCGGGGGCGAACGGCACGATCATGCGCACCGACCTGCTGGGATAGCCGCTTTGCGCGAGGGCGGCCGCGGAAACGAGCGCCATGGCGAGCGCAACGGTGCATCTCACGAGTCTCATGGTCCCTCCTTCTCGTCGCCCGCGCCGATCGGCAACGGGATCGCGCGCTTCAGGCGCGCCGAAAGGTCGAACGCCTTGGTCAGCATCAGCCGATGGTGCGCTTCCTCCGCGGTGGCGTGCTGCGTGGTGAGGCCCATCGCGATGCGGTTCAGCCACTGCTCGGTTTCGTCGCGCATCGGACCGCGCAGCTCCCCCAGCGCGATGTCACCGGGCGGATAGCTGCCGAGGAAGTCGACGCGCCGCCCCGTGTCGGGAGCGTAGCCCTCGCCTTGCGCGATGCTGGTGGCAAGCACGATGTCGCGATGCGTGTCGTCGATGGTGAGCACGCCTTCGGTGCCCACCACGCCGACCTCGAGGCTGTAAACCGCGCCCGGCCAGACCACCGGGAGCGCCCACGAGATCGAGCTGTGGTAGAGGCTGCCGTCCTCGAAGGTGATCATCCCCGCGGTCGCGTCGATGCCTCGGCAAATGGGACCGAGCGCCTTGTCGACCGAGCGCGCGTAGACCTCGACGGGGCGCTTCGCCTCCATCATCCACATCACGATGTCGAGCGCATGGGTCCCGGAGATCACCATCGGCGAGATCTTCGCCGGATCGGGGGTGCGCTTGTAGTTGTCGAGCGCGACCAGGCGATTCATGAAGGCGCGCGAGGTGACGAGCGTCACGTCGCCGAGCTGGCCGGTGCGCACTTTCTCCTTCGCGGTGAGCCAGCGACGGCGGAAGCGTTGCGTATAGCCCACCACCGCGTCGACGCCGGACTGGCGAATCGCCGCGAGCACGCGCTCGGACTCCGCCAACCCGGTCGCGAGCGGCTTCTCGATGAGGAGCGCGAGGCCGCGCTCCGCCGCGGCGAGAACCGGCTCGACGTGCAGATGCTCGTCGGTTGCGATGATCGCCGCCGTCACTTCGGGACGCGCGAGGAGCTCGCGGAAATCCGCGGTGACGAAGTCGGCCTTGACCTGGTCGCCGACGAGCTTGAGGCGATCGGGCCTCACGTCCGCGAGGCCGATGAAATCGACCTGCGGGTGGCGCGCGGCGACCTCCGCGCGAAATAGCCCCACGCGGCCGGCGCCGATGATGGCGAGGCCGATGCGCCTGGGACTTCTGCGCGCCACGGCAAGGCCTCAGGCGGCGGCTCGGACCTTTTGGGTGTCGGCAAGCGGCAGGGAAACCGGCAGGTTGGACTCCGCCGACAGGTCGGCGGCGATGTAGACCTCCATCACCATGCGCGCGTGCTCGGGCGTCACCAGCACCGGACGGCCGAGTACCACCGCCTCGAGGAAGTGCACGGTCTCGGCGGCCATCGGCCCGGCGAAGGTATGGTCCACCGGCTCGCCCGGCATCGTGGACATCGGCAGCTGCATGCCCTTGGCCATCGTGTTGAGGACCACGTCGCGATGGCTGTCGTCGACGATCAGGGCGCCCTCGGTGCCGATCATCTCGATCCACGTGGTCGAGAAATTCGGGTAGCCCGGCGGCAAGGTCCAGCCGCCGCCGACCACGAAGGAGAGCCCGCTGTCCATCGTGACGTTGATCCACTGCGTGTCGGCGATGGGCGCGCCGCTCGCCTCCTTCATCACGCCGTAGTTGGCCTGGGAGTACACGCGCACCGGCTTGGCGGGCTCCAGGCACCAGAGCACGAAGTCGAGGTCGTGCGTCGACTCCATCGCGGCGGGCGAGAGCTTGATGCGCCCGCTGATCTTCTTGCCGAGACTGCGCGTGATGTGCCGGCTCACCAGCGCGCTCACCGGCCGGCCGATGGTGCCGTCGCGAATCGCCTTGCGCACGTAGGCGAACTTGGGATTGAAGCGCTGCGAATAGCCGATCGTGAGCTTCACGCCCTGGTCGCGGGCGAGCGCGATCAGCTCGTCGGCCTCGGCCAGCTCGAGCGCCATCGGCTTCTCCAGGAAGACGTGCTTGCCCGCGGCGAGCCAGTCGCGCGCCATCGGAAAATGCGTCGTTTCCGGGGTCGCCGAGACGTACACCGCCTCGATCTCGTCGATCTCGAGCAGCTCGCGGTGATCGGCCACCGCCTTGCGGGCGCCCGTCGCGCGCGCGACCTCGGCCAGGCGCTCGGGGCGGATCTCGGCCAGGTAGAGGCTCTTCACCAGGGGATTGGCGGCGCCGCGGATGCCGCCGCACCAGCCGGTCCCGACGATCGCCACGCCGATCTGTTTCATCGCGCAATTCTCCTCTATGAATTTGTTATGCTGACGCACCGTTCGCAGCGCGCTTCCAGGCCGTTCATTTTTTCGCAGCATATTCCAAAACATGGACTTTCGTTCCGAGCGCTTTACCTTCTTCCGCATGAACGGCAGCGAGCGCTCGCTCGAGTCCGACGCCCGCATTCGCGCCGCGATGCGGTGAGCTCTTCAGTGCGCCCTGTCGAAAATCTCGGTGTGGAGGCGCCGCTCGACGAGGAAGTCGACGCGAGCGAATATGGCGGGCCGCTCGAGTGGTACTGGCACTTCAGCCAGAGGAACGACTTCCAGACCGACAGCGAGCAGCTGAAGGTCCTCGAGCACCTGCAGCGGCTCTTCGAGGAGCTCGAGGAATACCGGCTCTATCGCGCCGGCAAGCTGAACCGGCTGGTCACCCACCTCGGCGCGGGCAGGAAGCCGCCGCGCGGCATCTACATCTGGGGCGGAGTCGGTCGCGGCAAGTCGCTCATGATGGACGCCTTCTTCAAGGTCTCGCGCCACCGCAGGAAGCGCCGCGTCCACTTCCACGAGTTCATGCGCGAGATCCATGCCCGCATGCGCGCGATGCAGGGCCGGGAGGATCCCCTCGACGCGATCTCCACCGAGATCGCGCGCGAGCTGCGCCTCCTCGCCTTCGACGAGTTCCACGTGAGCGACATCGCCGACGCCATGATCCTCGCGCGCCTCCTCGAGCTCCTGATCGACAAGGGCGTGGTGTTCGTGCTGACGTCGAACTACAGGCCCGACGACCTCTATCCCAACGGGCTGCAGCGCGCGCGCTTCCTGCCGGCCATCGAGATCCTCAAGCGCGACCTGGACGTGGTCGAGCTGGGCGGGTCCACGGACCACCGCCGGCGCCTCCTCGACGGGCTGAGCGTCTACTACACGCCCATCGATGCCCGGGCCGACGAGCACCTCGCGAGATTCTTCGAGGCGATGACCAAGGCCACCTACGCCGAGAACGGCACGATCGCGGTGGGCGGGCGCGACATCGCCTTCCGGCGCCGCGCCAAGGGCGTCATCTGGTTCGACTTCGCCGAGCTCTTCGAGCGTCCGCGCTCGCAGGTGGATTACCTCGAGATCGCGAGCGCCTATCACACCGTGCTCATCTCCGGGGTGAAGCGCATGGTCGCGACGCAGACCGACGTGGTGCGCCGCTTCACCTGGCTGGTGGATGTCTTCTACGACCAGCGCGTGAAGCTCGTGCTCTCCGCCCAGGCCGCGCCCGAGTCATTGATCGAGGCCTCCGAAAGCGCTTCACCGCCGGAGCGCATGGTGCGCAAGGAGTTCGCGCGCACCGCGAGCCGGCTGCGCGAGATGCAGTCGAAGGACTATTTCTCGCGCAAGCACGCCTCCGCCGCCGATCCTCAGGTGATGGTGAAATAATGGTGTCAGGTACGATAAGTCGTACCTGACACGACTTTTCATGCCGTCACTCCACTCCACCCAGACATTCCAGGTTTTCAAGGCGCTCTACCTCACGAAGGGGGAGGGCAGCGAGTTCAGCGCGCGCGTGGCGCAGGTCGACGAGAAGGACCTGCCCGAAGGCGACGTCACGCTGCGCGTCGAATACTCCACGATCAACTACAAGGACGCGCTCGCCATCGCCAACGCCTCGCCCATCGTGCGCAAGTGGCCGATGGTGGCCGGCATCGACGGCGCGGGCACGGTGGAGGAGAGCCGGCACCCGCTGTGGCAGGCGGGCGACCGCGTGATCCTCAACGGCTGGGGCGTGGGCGAGAGCCACTGGGGTTGCCTCGCGCAGCGCGCACGCCTCAAGGGCGACTGGCTGGTGCGCCTTCCCGCGGGCATGACCACGCGCCAGGCGATGGCGATCGGAACCGCGGGCTATACGGCGGCGCTCTCGGTGATGGAGCTCGAGCGGCTCGGCGCGACGAAGGAGCGCGGCGAGGCATTGGTCACCGGCGCCACCGGCGGCGTCGGCAGCATCGCGGTGGCGCTCCTGGCGCGGCGCGGCTATCGCGTCGCCGCGTCCACCGGCAAGAGCGCGGAAGGCGATTACCTGCGCTCGCTGGGCGCGGCCGAAATCGTCGATCGCAAGACGCTGTCGGAGCCCGGCAAGCCGCTGCAGAAGGAGCGCTGGGGCGCGGTGATCGATTCGGTCGGCAGCCACACGCTCGCCAACGCCTGCGCGCAGACCGCCTCCGAAGGCGTGGTCACCGCGTGCGGCCTCGCCCAAGGCATGGATTTCCCGGTGACCGTCGCGCCCTTCATCCTGCGTGGCGTGACCTTGCGCGGGATCAATAGCGTCTTTGCGCTGCGCGGGCACCGTGAGAAGGCCTGGGAGCTCCTCGCGCGCGAGCTGGAGCCGGCGATGCTCGAGTCCATGGTGACCGAGATCGGCCTCGCGGAGGCGATCGCGCGCGCGCCCGACGTGCTCGCCGGGAAGATCCGCGGCCGCCTCGTGGTCGACGTCAATCGCTAGGGATGCCGTGACGAGCTACAAGGATTTCTACGCGCGCTCGGTGGAGGACCCCGCGGAGTTCTGGAGCGAGGAGGCGCGGCGCATCGACTGGCACAAGCCCTTCGACAAGGTGCTCGAGTATTCGAAGCCGCCGTTCCGGCGCTGGTTCGTGGGCGGGGAGACCAACCTCTGCTACAACGCGGTCGACCGGCACGTGGCCGGCCGCGGCGAGCAGGCCGCGCTGGTGTGGATCTCGACCGAGGTGAACCAGACCCGCTCCTTCAGCTACGGCGAGCTCTACGGCGAGGTGAACCGCTTCGCGGCGATCCTGAGGGACCTGGGGGTCGGCAAGGGCGACCGCGTGCTGATCTACATGCCGATGACGCCCGAGGCGGTGTTCGCCATGCTCGCCACCGTGAGGCTGGGGGCGATCCATTCGGTGGTGTTCGGCGGGTTCGCTGCCGCGAGCCTCGCCGCGCGTATCGACGACGCGCAACCCAAGGTGATCGTGACCAGCGACGCCGGCATGCGCATGGGCAAGATGACGGCGTTGAAGCCGCTGGTGGACGAGTCGCTCAAGCTCGCGGCCTCGCCGCCGAAGCATGTGATCGTGGTCGATCGCGGGCTGGATCCCAAGACTTCGCTCATGGCGGGGCGCGACATCGACTACGCGCAGGCACGCGACGCCCACCGCAATGTCGAGGTGCCGGTTACCTGGCTCGAGTCGAACGAGCCCTCGTACATCCTCTACACCAGCGGCACCACCGGCAAGCCCAAGGGCGTGCAGCGCGACACCGGCGGCTACGCGGTGGCGCTCGCCGCCTCGATGGCGAACATCTTCTGCGCGCGGCCCGGTGAAGCGTACTTCTGCACTTCCGACATCGGCTGGGTGGTGGGGCACTCGTACATCGTGTATGGCCCCCTCATCAACGGCTCGACCACGATCATGTACGAGGGCGTTCCGATGCGCCCGGACGCCGGCGTGTGGTGGAAGATCGTGCAGGACTACAAGGTGACCTCGATGTTCTCGTCGCCCACCGCGATCCGCGTATTGAAGAAGCAGGATCCGGCGTGGATGAAGAAATACGACACGTCGACGCTGAGGTACCTGTACCTCGCCGGCGAGCCCCTCGACGAGCCCACCGCGCGCTGGGTGTCCGACTCCCTGGGCGCGCAAATCGTCGACAACTACTGGCAGACCGAGTCGGGCTGGCCGATCCTCACCGCGTGCCCGGGCATCGAGGACACGCCGCGCAAGTTCGGCTCGCCGTCCTTCGCCGCCTACGGATATACCCTCAAGCTGAAGCACGAGGAGACCGGCCGCGAAGTCAGGACGAACGAGAAGGGGGTGCTGTGCATCGTGCCGCCGCTGCCGCCCGGCGCGATGACGACCCTCTGGGGCGACGACGAGCGCTACGTGAGTACCTATTACAGGTCGTTCCCCGACGAGATGGTCTACACCACCTTCGACTGGGCCACGCGCGACGCGGACGGCTACTATTTCGTGCTCGGGCGCACCGACGACGTGATCAACGTCGCGGGGCACCGCCTGGGCACGCGCGAGATCGAGGAGGCGGTGCAGGCGCACTCGAACGTGGCCGAGGTGGCGGTGGTGGGCGTGGCCGACGCGCTGAAGGGCCAGGTGCCGATGGCGTTCGCCGTGCTGAAGGATACGTCGCGCACCGCCACGCCCGAGCTCGCCGCGGCCCACGAGAAGGAGATCATGGCGACCGTGGACCGCGAGCTCGGCGCCATCGCGCGCCCCGCGCGCGTCTGCTTCGTGAGCGCGCTTCCCAAGACGCGCTCCGGCAAGCTCCTGCGCCGCTCCATCCAGGCCATCTGCGAGGGCCGCGACCCCGGCGACCTCACCACCATCGAGGATCCCACCGCCCTCGACCAGATAAGGGGTCAGATTACTTTTCGGGTCGAAAAGTAATCTGACCCCCTTACAACCCCGTTACTTGCAGGGGCCCAGGTATTTGCTTTCCATGTGCTGGGTCATGTTCATCATCCTGCCGTCCTGGTCCATGGCCATCTTCATGTCCATGTTGAAGCCCTCGCCGGTGAAGGTGATCTTGTTGTCGGCGGACATCTTCGGCTGCTTGCACTCCATGGTGTAGCTCGCGGTGTTGCCCGACTGGCTGAAATTCTTGATCTCGCACGACTCGGGCATCTTGCCGTCGCGCCCCGCGCCGCGGCCCATCTGGCCTTTCTCGATGTCCTGCGGCGTCAGGCACTTCTGGAACGTCATGCTGTGCTTGGCCATGCCGGGCGGCATCCCGGGAATGGCGCCCATGTCCATTTCCATCTTGTACTCGTACAGGCCGTCCTTCATCTTGCCCTTGAAGCTGTCGAACGGGCCGGCGATCGCGACCGCCGAAACGGCGGCGCAGGCGATGGCGAGCAGGCGGGCTTTGGTCATTGCGATGGAACCTCGCGGGTGAGAAGCGGCGAGAATACCCAATTCCCGAACGCGGAGCCACTAGAATACGGGCTATGGCAAGCCAGCTCGACCTCTCCCGGGACAAGAAGGCGCTGCGCCGCGAGATGATCGCGCGCCGCGACGCCGTGCCCGGCGAGGAACGCCAGAGCATCGCCGCCGCGCTGCTGGCGAAGCTCGTCGCGCTGCCCGAGTACCAGGCGGCGCGCTCGGTGCTCGCCACCATGGCGATCGCGAGCGAGTGGCCGACGCGCGGGTTCATCGAGCGCGCGCGCCGGGACGCGAAGGTCATCGTCCTGCCGCGCATCACGCCCGCGCCGCGCCATCTCGAGATCCACGTGGTCGCCGACTTGGAGCGCGATCTGGTCCCCGGCGTCTGGGAGATTCCCGAGCCGGATCCCGCGCGCTGCCGCAGGGTCGAGCTCGCCCAGGTCGATTTCGCCCTGGTTCCCGCGCTCGCCGTCGATCGCGCCGGCTACCGGCTCGGCTACGGCGCCGGCTACTTCGACCGCCTCCTCGCGGGCCGCGGCGCGCGGCCGTTCTGCGTGACCGCGCTTCCGGCCGCTGCGGTGCTGGCGAATGTCCCGCGCGAACCCCACGACATCCCCGTGGATCGCGTCGTGAGCGACGCGCCGTGAGCGCGCGCATCATCGACGGAAAGGCGATCGCCGCCGAGTTCCGCGCGGAGTTCGCGATCCGCGTCGAGCGCCTGAAGCGCCGCGGCGTCGTGCCCGGCCTCGCCGTGGTGATCGTCGGCGCGGACCCGGCGAGCCAGATCTACGTGCGCAACAAGGCGCTCGCCTCGGGCGCGATCGGCATGCACTCGGAAGTCCACGCGCTCGCGGCGGACACCACGGAGGCGCACCTCATCGCGTTCGTGAAGCGACTCAACGCAAACGACGCCATCCACGGCATCCTCGTCCAGCTGCCGCTTCCCAGGCACATCGAGAGCCGCGCGGTGATCGAGGCGATCGCGCCGGAGAAGGACGTGGACGGCTTCCATTACTTCAACGTGGGCTCGCTGTTCATGGGCGAGCCCGCGTTCTATCCATGCACGCCCTTCGGCGTGATGAAGATGCTCGAGCACGAGTCGATTCCGGTCGAGGGCGCGCACGCCGTGGTCGTGGGGCGCTCGACCATCGTCGGCAAGCCGATGGCGCTCCTCCTCCTTAACGCCGGCGCGACGGTCACCATCTGCCACTCGAAGACGCGCGATCTCGCCGCCATGACGCGCCAGGCCGACATCCTGGTCGCGGCCGTGGGCCGTGCGCGCCTCATCACCGCGCCCATGGTGAAGCCGGGCGCGGTGGTGATCGACGTCGGCATCAACCGGCTTGCCGACGGCAAGCTCGCCGGCGACGTGGATTTTGGCCCCGTCTCGGAAGCGGCGGGGCGCATCACGCCGGTGCCGGGCGGCGTCGGCCCGATGACGATCGCCATGCTGCTGGGAAATACGGTGAAGTCCGCGGAACGCGCGGCCGGTCTCGGAAGCCGCGCCGAGACCCGCATCGCCTGATCGGGAAGGAGCGCCATGAACGCCTACGAGCAGGGACTGGAACCCAACGACGCCAACTACACGCCGCTCACGCCGGTGTCGTTCCTCGCCAAGGCCGCATCCGTCTATCCGGAGCGCACCGCCGTCGTCCACGGCGTGGTGCGGCGCAACTGGCGCGAGGTGTACGCGCGCGCGCGCCGTCTCGCCTCCGCGCTCGCCAAGCGCGGCGTGCAGCGGGGCGACACCGTGGCGGCGATGCTGCCCAACGTCCCCGCGATGGTGGAGCTGCACTTCGGTCCCGCGATGTTCGGCGCCGTCCTCAATGCGCTCAACACGCGCCTGGACGCCGAGGCGATCGCCTTCATGCTCGACCACGGCGAGGCCAAGGTCCTGTTCACGGATCGCGAGTTCTCCGCGATCGTCGCGAAGGCCCTCAAGCTCGCGAAGTCGAAGCCGCTCGTGGTGGACGTGGACGACGCGCTCTACGACGGCGCCGGCGAGGGGCTCGGCTCGATCGAGTACGAGGACTTCATCGCCCAGGGAGACGCGAATTTCGAATGGAAGGTCCCGCCCGACGAGTGGAACGCGATCGCGTTGAACTACACCTCGGGCACCACCGGCAACCCCAAGGGTGTGGTCTACCACTATCGCGGCGCGTACCTGAACGCGCTCAACAACATCCTCGACTGGTCCATGCCGAAGCACCCGGTGTACCTGTGGACGCTGCCGATGTTCCACTGCAACGGCTGGTGCTTCAACTGGACCATCGCCGCGGCCGCGGGCACCAACGTGTGCCTTCGCAAAGTGGAAGCGAAGCTGATCCTCGAGCTCATCCGCGACCACAAGGTGACGCATTACTGCGGCGCGCCCATCGTGCACTCGATGCTGGTGAACGCGCCCGCGGAATGGCGCAAGGGCATCGCGCACGAGGTGCATGCGCTGGTGGCCGCCGCGCCCCCGCCCGCGGCGATGATCGAGGGCATGGGCAAGATCGGCTTCGACATCACGCACGTCTACGGCCTTACCGAGACCTATGGGCCGGCGGCGGTGTGCGCCAAGCACGGCGAATGGAACGACCTTCCCCTCGAGGAGCAGGTGCGGCGCAACGGCCGGCAAGGCGTGGCCTACCTCCTCGAGGAGGGCATGAGCGTCCTCGATCCCGAGACCCTGCGCCCGGTGCCGCTCGATGGCGAGACCATGGGCGAGATCATGTTCCGCGGCAACATCACCATGAAGGGCTACCTCAAGAATCCCGCCGCGACCGAGGAGTCGTTCCGCGGCGGCTGGTTCCACTCCGGCGACCTGGGGGTGATGCACCCCGACGGCTACGTGAAGATCAAGGACCGCTCCAAGGACGTGATCATCTCCGGCGGCGAGAACATCTCGTCGCAGGAAGTCGAGGATGTGCTGCACGGGCACCCCTCGGTGATGATGGCCGCGGTGGTGGCGCAGCCCGACCCCAAATGGGGCGAGACGCCGTGCGCTTTCATCGAGCTGAAGGAGGGCGCCTCCGCGAGCGTGGAGGAGATCATCGAGTTCTGCCGCGCGCGCATGGCGCGCTTCAAGGCGCCCAAGACGGTGGTGTTCGGCATATTGCCGAAGACTTCCACCGGCAAGATCCAGAAATTCATCCTGCGCGAGCGCGCGAAAAGCACGGCGGCCATCGAGTGATGCTTGCAAAGGGCTATGAACGCAGATGAACGCAGATAAAGGCGCGCAGATGAACGTACCCCGAAACCCATTTGATATTTTGAACCGAGCCCTTGGATGCATCCGGGGTACGTTCATCTGCGCTATATCTGCGTTCATCTGCGTTTCCAAAGCCTTTCGCCCGCAATGAGCACGATGCGCGAAGGGGCAGTACGGTGCCTGGATCCGCACGGGTTCCACTGGGTGCGCTACGTGGAGTGGGGCGACGCGAAGAACCCGAGGGTGCTGGTGTGCGTCCACGGACTCACCCGGAACGCGCGCGATTTCGACTACGTCGCCGAGCACCTCGCCGACGCCTACCGCGTGGTGAGCGTGGACGTCGTGGGGCGGGGCCGCAGCGACTGGCTGCGCGATCCCGTGGACTACAACTACCCGGTGTATTGCGGCGACATGGCCACACTCATCGCGAGCCTGCACGCGGAGACCGTCGACTGGCTCGGCACCTCCATGGGCGGGATCATCGGAATGATCATGGCGAGCCTGCCGGGCACCCCGGTGAGGAAGCTGGTGATGAACGACGTGGGCGCGCTGATCCCCAGGGCGTCGCTGGTGCGCATCGGCGAGTATGTCGGCCGCGAAGTCCCCTACGATTCGATCGACGCGCTGGAGGCCGCGATGCGCGCCGTGAGCCCGTTCGGAAACCTCTCCGCCGCGCAATGGCGTCACCTCGCCTTGCACGTGGCCAAGCAGGATGACCACGGCAAGTGGCGCTTCCGCTACGACCCGGGCATCGGCAGGAATTTCCATGCGGCGCCGCCCGCGGACATCGACTTGCGCCCCTACTGGCAGGCGGTGCACGGACCGGTGCTGGTGATCCGCGGCGAGCATTCGGACCTCCTCACGCGCGCGACGCTCGACGAGATGCTGAAGCACCCGCATACGCAGTCGTACGTCGTCGCCGATACCGGCCACGCGCCGATGCTCATGGACGACGCGCAGGCGGGCGTCATCCGGCGCTTCCTCCTCGGCTGACCGCATGGCGCGCGATTCCGGCGCGTACGATGCGCTGATCATCGGCGGCGGCCACAACGGGCTCGTGTGCGCGTGCTATCTCGCCGCGGGCGGGCTCGAGGTCTGCGTGGTCGAGCGCCGCGCCGAGGTCGGCGGCGCGGCGGTCACCGAGGAATTCCATCCGGGCTTCCGCAACTCGACCGCGAGCTACACGGTGAGCCTCCTCAATCCGAAGGTGGTCCGCGAGCTGAAGCTGGCAAGCCACGGGCTCACCATCGTGGAGCGTCCGTTCGCGAATTTCCTGCCGCTTCCCGACGGCAACTTCATCAAGGTGGGCGGCGGCCTCGAGGCCACGCAGCGCGAGGTCGCGAAGTTCTCGAAACGCGATGCCGAAAGGCTGCCGGAGTACTACGCGCGCCTCGAGGTCGTCGCGGACATCCTGCGCGGGCTTCTCCTCGAGACCCCGCCCAACGTGGGCGGCGGCGTGGCCGAGCTCTTCGGCGCGTGGAAGGTCGGCAAGCGCCTGAACGCGCTGCCGCTCGCGGCCAAGCGCGATGTGCTCGACCTCTTCACCGTTTCCGCCGCGCAGTGGCTCGAGCGCTGGTTCGAGTCCGACCCCATCAAGGCCTGCTTCGGCTTCGACGCGGTGGTGGGCAATTTCGCGAGCCCCTATTCGGCGGGCTCGGCTTACGTGCTGCTGCACCACGTCTTCGGCGAGGTGAACGGCAACAAGGCAAGCTGGGGCCACGCGATCGGCGGCATGGGCGCGATCACGCAGGCGATGCGCCGCGAGGCCGAGGCGCGCGGCGTGGCGATCCGCACCGGCCAGGGTGTGGCGAAGATTCTCGCGCAGGGCGGCCGCGCGCGCGGCGTGGCGCTCGACGACGGCACGACGATCGCCGCACGCTGCGTGGTCTCGAACGCGCACCCGCGTGCGCTGCTCGCTCTCCTCGGCGACGAGGGGGCCGAGTGGCGCGAGGCCTTCGGCCACTATCAGTCCGAGTCGGCCACCTTCCGCATGAACGTGGCGCTCGCGGAGCTGCCGCAGTTCTCGTGCGCGCCCGCCGCGGATGCCCAGCCCCATCACCGCTCCGGAATCATCATGGCGCCGTCGCTCGCCTTCATGGACCGCGCCTTCTCGAGCGCGCGCGAGCTCGGCTGGTCGCGCGAGCCGATCGTGGAGATGCTGATCCCCAGCACCGTCGACGATTCGCTGGCGCCTCCCGGCCAACACGTGGCGAGCCTCTTCTGCCAGCACTTCCGCTATGCGCTTCCCGCGGGCGGCAAGTGGGACGAGGAGCGCGAGCGCGCGGCCGACGCGGCGATCGACCAGGTGAGCCGCTTCGCGCCCAACTTCCGCGCGTCGATCCTCGGCAAGCGCGCACTCTCGCCCCTCGATCTCGAGCGCGAATTTGGCCTCGTGGGCGGCGACATCTTCCACGGCAAGCTCAGCCTGAACCAGCTCTTCAGCGCGCGCCCGGTCCTGGGACATGGCAATTACCGCATGCCGCTGAAGGGCGTCTATCTATGCGGCTCGGGGGCGCATCCGGGCGGCGGGGTGACCGGGGTGCCGGGCCACAACGCGGCGCGGGAGGTGCTGCGCGACTGGCGAAAGGGCCGAATTGCCGCCTGAATGCGGAATTTTCCGCATTGTCAGCCCCACGCCGAAGGGGCTACCATGCCGTTAGAGCGCTCATTGGGTTCCCCATGAGGGCGCCGCGCGCGCAATTCAAGAACGATGATCTGGCGCAGGGAGTTCGCATGACATTCATTTCCGTCGCGAAGCGATTCGCCGCGTTGCTCACATTCGCTGCGTTGCTGGGCTTCTCGGCGCTTGCCACAGCCGTCACCAGCCCGCCCTTCGTCCAGCTCACCTACTCGCCCTCCAGCATCACGCAGGGCGGCGTCGCTTCCCTGGTCGTCCAGATCATGGATACGAGCGGCGCGGGCTTTACCTCGGGCCAAACGAGCTCTCCGATCACGTATTTCACGGGTACGGGAACCGCCGGCGTGAGCAACACCGGCAACGTGATATCGAACGATTGCGGCGGCATCGGCTTCACGCTCACTGCGAACGCGGCCCAGGGCCAGTTCGGCGTGACCGGCGTCGACCTGGGCGCTTCCGCGAGCTGCTTCATCTACATCGAAGTCACGACGTCGGCCCCCGGAACGTACACCACCGGATATCCGGGCGGGGTGCCCTTCACGGCCACTACTGGAACCAGCAACAACTCGGTTTCCACCACGCTCACCTCCGTCGCGCCCACCGTGGTGACCAATACCAATGACAGTGGCGCGGGCTCCCTGAGGGATGCCATCAATATCGCCAACGGCGGCGGATCGTGCCTGGCATCTTCCACCTCGATCACTTTCGCGATCGCCCCGGGAACGGGACCCTTCACGATCCAGCCCGCCACGCAATTGCCGGCGATCGCCTGCCCCAACACCTTCATCGACGGCTATACGCAGTCCGGATCATCCCCCAATGGCGACACGTCGGGCGGCAACAACGCATCGATCCAGGTCGTGCTCGACGGCAGCGCGTGTTCCGCTTGCGACGGCCTGCAGATCCAGGCTTCGAACGTCATCGTCAAGGGGCTCGCGATCCGCTCCTTCGGCGGCTCGGGAATCCTGGTCGCTTCGGGCGCGGCCACGATCCTCGGCAACTACATCGGGACCGATCCGGGCGGGATGAACGCATTCGGCAACGCGGCGGCGGGCGTCCAGGTGACCGGCGGAACTCTCCAGCTCGGCGGGAGCTCTGCGGCCGATCGCAATCTCATCTCCGCGAACGGCGTCGGCGTGTCCGTCTCGGCAGGCGCCACCGCGAGCATCACCAACAATCAGATTGGCGGCAAGCGCGACGGCAGCGCCGGCAACGGCAACGCCGCCGAGGGCATCCGCTTCACGGGCGTGAACTTCTGCTGCAACTACATCTCCGACAACTTCGTGCACGAGAACGGCGCGGCCGGAATCCTGCTGGATGCGGGCACCACGGGCAGGGTGGTCCTCTCCGCCAACATGAGCTACGCGAATGCCGGCATCGGCATCGACATCAAGGGCGATGGGGCCTCGCTGAACGACGAGACTTCGCCGCCCTACGACACCGACGGCGTGCAGAACTATCCGGTCGTCACCTCGGTCGCCCACGCGGGCGGCAATACGGTGGTGACCGGCTACCTCAAGTCCGTGGCGTCGTCGTTCAGCCCGTATCCCGTCACGATCGAGCTTTATCACAACAGTGTTTCGAGATCGCAAACGGAAGGCGAGCAGTTCATCGACTCGTTCAACGCCAGCCTCGACACGACGGGCGTCATCTCCTTCACGCGCACCATCGCCGGCAGCTGGAACAACGTGTCGGCCGCCACCACCGTCGATACCTGCGGCGACGGCTGCGTGCGCAGCTCCGAGTATTCGCCGTCGGTGGCGGTGACCGACCCGCTGGTGGTGGTCAACACCAAAGACAGCGGCGCGGGGTCGCTGCGCGATGCGATCAACTTCGTGGACGCGAACTGCGCCGCGCAGACGATCACGTTCAACATCCCGGGGTCGGGGATCCAGACGATCTCTCCGGCCACGGCTTTGCCAGCGATCTCGTGTCCTGGAACGGCCATCGACGGATTCACGCAACCCGGCGCACACGCGAACCTGGCCGGCGACGACGCGGTGCGTCTCATCGAGATCAACGGGGGGCTCGCCGGAATCGCGAACGGGCTCGAAGTCCGCGCCGGAGGGGTCACGATCCGCGGCCTGATCATCGATAACTTCCAGCAATTGGCGGCGATCCTGGTCGATGCCTTCTCGGGCTCGTCGGGAATCCAAATCCTGGGTAATGTCCTCGGCGATCCGACGGGAACGCGCGCCAGGAAGAATTCGATCGGCGTGCAGGATTCCATGTCGATCCCGGCGCTCGGTCTGGCGGCCAAGCGCCGCGCGATTTCCGGCAAGGGCACAGGGCCGCAGCGGCTCATGGTGGGCGGCGGCTCGCTGGGCGATCGCAACGTCATTTCCGGCAACGACATCGGCGTCTGGATCAAGGCGAGCGATTCCGCGGTCATCCAGAACAACTACATCGGCACGAACGTAAGCGGCACGGGCGCCAGCGGCAACGACACCGGCATCACGACGTCGTCGGGAGTCGGGAGCGTCGCAATCGCGGGCAACGTCGTCGCCGGCAACATCAACGACGGCATCAAGTTCGTGGGCGGCTCACCGATCCTGGTGCAGGGAAACTTCATCGGCACCAACGCGGCGGGCGCGACGGGGCTCGGCAACGCGTTCGCCGGCGTCAACGTTCAAGCGAGCGGTGCCCAGGTCGGCGGTCCTTCGCCGGGGAACGGCAACGTCATCGCCTTCAACGGCGCAAGCGCAGTCCAGGTCCAGACGACCGGCGTCTCGATCCGCGGCAATTCGATTTATCAGAACACCGGGCTGGGCATCGACTTGGTCGGGCAGACGCCGGCGGCGGGGCAGGATCATTGCGACGCCGATGCCGGCTCGAATAACGGGCAGAACTACCCGGTCATCACGACCGCGTCGCTGGGCGGTGGCAACCTTACCGTCACCGGCACCTTCGACAGCGTGGATCTGGTGACTTATCAGCTCGATCTTTTTTCGAACCTGGCTGCGGACAATGCCAGCAATACCGCCGGACGCGCGTACATCGGCTCGACGCCGGTCGTGACATCCTTCCCGGGCACGTGCAGCACTCCCTGGAGCGTGAGCTTCCCGTACGCAGGCGCGGTGGGCGATCTGATCACCTCCACGGCCACGGATCCTGCCGGCAATACGAGCTGGTTCTCCGTTGCGGTCCCGGTCACCGTAGCAACAACCGCTCCGGGCGCACCGACCATCGGCCCGGCGTCCCCGGGCGACGCCCAGGCGACGGTGGCCTTCTCACCGCCCGCGAGCGACGGCGGCTCGCCGATCACGAGTTACACCGTGACCTCCAGCCCGGGCGGTGTTACCGCCACGGGCACGGCCTCGGCGATCCTCGTGACGGCTCTCACCAATGGGACGACGTATACCTTCACGGTGACCGCCACCAACGCGGTGGGTACCGGAGCGCCTTCGGCGCCGTCGAATGCCGTCACGCCGAACGTGGTGCCGGGAGCGCCCATCATGGGCTCCGCGACGCCCGGCAATGGCCAGGCGACGGTGAGCTTCACACCGCCCGCGGGCAACGGCGGCACGGCGATACTTGACTACACCGTGACCTCTAGCCCGAGCGGCTTCACCGCCACGGGAACGGCTTCGCCGATCACGGTGACGGGCCTCGTCAACGCAACGTCCTACACCTTCACGGTGACGGCGCGCAATGCGCAGGGCTCGAGCTTGCCCTCCGCGTCATCGAACACAGTCACACCCACGGCGCCCCCGGGATCGCCGGGAGCGCCCCTCGGCGTCTCGGCCACCGCCGGCAACGCGCAGGCGACGGTGAGCTTCTCGCCGCCGGCCAGCAACGGCGGCTCCGCGATCACGACTTACACGGTGACTTCGAATCCGAGCGGCATCACCGCGACCGGGTCCGCCTCGCCGATCACCGTGAGCGGCCTCGTCAACGGCACCGCGTATACGTTCACCGTGGTCGCCACCAACGGGGTCGGTCCGGGACCGGCGTCGGCGCCGTCGAATTCCGTGACGCCGCTCTCGGCGCCCGGCGCTCCGATCATGGGTAGCGCCAGCGCCGGCGTGAGCCAGGCGACGGTGAGCTTCTCGCCGCCGGCGAGCAACGGCGGCTCGGCGATCACGAGCTACACCGTGACGTCGAATCCCGGCGGCATCACCGCGACGGGAACGGCTTCGCCGATCACGGTGACGGGCCTCACCAACGGGACGACCTACACGTTCAAGGTGTCCGCGACCAACGCGGTAGGGACGGGACCCCTGTCGGCCGCGTCGAACGCGGTGACGCCCTCGGCGCCGAGCCTCACGCTCACGCCGTCGTCGCTCACGTTCCCGACGCGCACGGTCTCGACCACGAGCCCGGCGCAGACGGTGACGCTCACCAACAATGGTTCCGTGCCGATCGTGATCTCCTCGATCACGGTGAGCGGGGACTTCGCGTTCACCTCGACCTGCGGCGCGTCGCTCGCGGCGGGGGCCACGTGCACGTTGAGCGTGACGTTCACGCCGCTCATCGCGGGCGCGCGCACCGGCGCCGTGACGATCACCAGCACCGCCTCGGGAAGCCCGCATGGCGTCGCGCTCGCGGGAACCGGCCAGGACGCCTCCGCGCCGATCCTGCAGGTCTCGCCGACGGCCGGCGCATTCGCCGCGCAGGAAGTCGGCACGACGAGCGCCCCGGATCTCTTCGTGATCACCAACGTGGGCAACGCCACGCTCGTCTTCGGCGACATCTCGGTCACCGGCGCCGGCTTCACGCTGCTGTCGACGATCACGGGCTCGACCTACACGCGTTGCGGCCCGTCGATCGTCTCGGGAGCCGTATGCGCGGTGCAAGTCACGTTCACGGCGAGTGTGCCGGGCGCGGCATCCGGCAATTTGCACATCGCCGGCAACGCGACCAATTCGCCGGTCGACGTGAGCCTCGTGGCGAGCGGGGTGATCACCGTGCCCGCGCGGGCGCTCACCGTTCCGGCCAGCCTCGCCTTCCCGGACCAGCCGGTGGGCACGCAAAGCGCGGGCCGCGGCGTCCCGCTCACCAACAACCTCGCGAGCGTGGTCTCGGTGAGCGGGCTGGCGACCGACGGGGACTTCAGCGTCTCGGATACGTGCACGACCATCGCCGGCCACGGCACCTGCACGCCGCTCGTGACATTCCACCCCGCGGCGGTGGGCAGCCGCACCGGGCATCTCACCATCCACACGCTGAGTGAAGCCGTGCCCTATGTCGTCGACCTGAGCGGCACGGGGACATTCAATCCGGTGCCGCAGATCGAGCTGTCGGTCACGCGCCTCGGGTTCGGCAACACGCTGATGGGCGTGCCGGTGAGCGCGCAGGTCGTGATCCGCAACGTGGGGCAGGTGCCGGTCACGATCCAGAGCGTGACGGCGACCGGCGACTTCTTCGTGGGTCAGTCGTGCGGCGTGACGATCGCGGTGGCGGGGAGCTGCACGCTGAACGTGAGCTTCTTCCCGCGCATGACGGGCGGGCGCCTGGGCGGCGTGGAGATCCGCACCAACGCCTCCGGCAGTCCGCACGAGGTGCAGGTCTCGGGCGTCGGATGCGCGCTACCCAGCTTCGCGCTTGCGCGCCTCGCGACGCTGCTGTGCGGACCGTGACGAGGAAGGCGAGCGTCCGACGCGACAGCGCCAGTCACGGTTTCCAGCGCGGCGGGACCTTTGCGAGGAAGGCGTCGACGCCGATGCGCGCCATATCGCCCGCCATGTTTTCCGAGATGGTGTGCGAGGCGTCGGCGTAAGCGGCGGCCAGGCCATGCTCGAGCTGCCGATAGAAGAGCGCCTTGCCGAGCGCGAGCGCTTCGCGCGGTTTCGCCTTCAGGTTGTTGGCGAGCTCGTGGGCGCTCTCCATGAGACGCTCGGCGGGCGCCACGCGGTTGACGAGGCCCCAATCGAGCGCCGTCTCGGCCTCGATGAATTCGCCGGTGAAGAGCATCTCGGCGGCGCGCTTGCGCGAGATGTTGCGCGACAGCGGCACCGCGGGGGTCGAGCAGAAGAGCCCGAGATTGATTCCGGAGGCCGCGAAGCGCGCGTTGTCGGCGGCGACCGCGAGGTCGCACTGCGCGACCAGCTGGCATCCGGCCGCGGTGGCGATGCCGTTCACCGCCGCGATCACCGGTTGGGGGAGCGCCACGAGCTTCTGCATCAACGCGCTGCACGAGGCGAACAGGGCCTCGATCTCGGCCTGCGAGCCGAGGAGACGCATCTCCTTCAGGTCGTGGCCGGAGCAGAAAGCGCGGCCCGCACCGGTGATGATCACCACGCGCACGCTCTGGTCGGCGGCGATGAGGTCGAGCTCGCCGTGCAGCGCACCGAGGAGGGCGCGCGACAGCGCGTTGTATTGGCGCGGACGGGCGAGGACGAGCGTGGCGATGCCCTCGACGGTGGTTCGCTGCAGCACAGGCCCGGCGGTGGAGCTCGCGCTGTCGCGCAGGCGCTCGTTCATGGGACTCCTTCGAAGTCTCGGACGCTCGCATCGATTATCGCACCGCGCGCCGCCCAAAGGGTTCGTTGCCCTGAGGAATCAACAGGAATAACATGGGTTTGTACCGCACTTCGCCGTTGCACGAAGCGTTCAGGGGGCGCGGTCACCAAGGCCAAGAACAAGGAAAAACCGACCATGAATGAGCGCGCGCGTTTCTGCGGGGTGGCTGTCGTTGCCATTTTCTCTGCGTTTGCGTCGTTCGCCGCCCTGGCCGATGACCCCGTCCTGGAAAGCGCGCGCCGCCTTCTCGCCGCGGGCAACGCGAAGCAGGCCTTCACCGAGCTTTCCGCGGTGCAGGACAAGATGACGGGCATGCCCGAATTCGATTACCTCCTCGGCGTCGCGGCGCTCGACAGCGGCCGCAACGAGGAGGCGATCATCGCGTTCGAGCGCGTGCTGGCGCTTGCGCCGAATCACGCCGGCGCGCAAATGGACCTCGCGCGCGCCTACTACGCCACCGGCTCGTTCGATCTCGCCGAGGCCGCTTTCATCAAGCTGCGCGCGGCCAACCCGCCGCCCGCCGCGCAGATCGCGATCAACCGCTACCTCGACGCCATCCAGACGCGCAAGCTGCAGACGCAGGCCGGATGGTCCGCGTTCGGCGAGCTGGGCCTGGGGTACGACTCCAACATCACCGGCGTGCCGGGAAATTTCGGCGCCGCGGCGCAGCAGTCGTTCAACCTGATCGGCATCGAGGCGACCGGCAATTCGGTGAAGCGCTCGGCGGGCTTCGCGCAGGGCGCCATCGGCGCGGAATACCACCGTCCGCTCTCGCGCGGCTGGAGCTGGTTCGCGGGCGGGGAGCTGCGCGGGCGCCTCTACCAGCGCGAGTCGGATTTCAATATCGCCTCGGGCGACGTGCATGGCGGCGCCGCGTTGAACGCGGGCGACGACCAGTATCGCGTCGGCGCGAGCTATTCGCCGTTCTCGCAGAAGGGCGCGGCGCCCGGCGATCCCCAGCCCACCAACGACCGGCGCATGGCCGGCGTGAGCTTCGATTGGCGTCACGCGGTGGACACGCGCACGCAGACCGGGCTCGCCGTGCAGGTGAACAACATCCGCTTCCCGCGAAACCAGGTCGAGAACTTCAACCAGGTCTACCTCGCCGCGTCGCTCTTGCGCAGCTTCGAGCGCAAGGGCTCGCCGCTGCTCTACCTCACCGCCTTCGCGACGGAAGACCGCGCCAACCGCGAGTTCGACAACGGCGTCTCCGGCACGTCCACCAAGGGGAAGAACCTGGGGGGCTTGAGGAGCTACCTGCAGTACTCGATCACCCCGAAGCTGCAGGCCTTCAACGGGCTCGCCGTGATCTACCGCAAGGACAAGGACGAGTTCGCGCGCTCCACCGAGGTCGCCAAGGGCAAGGACGTCTACGCCGAGATCTCGCTCGGGCTCGGCTGGCAATTCCGCGACAAGTGCGCGCTGCGCCTTCAATACGCGTATTCGCACAACAGCTCCAACATCGACATCTACGACTTCAACCGCAACGAGATCTCGTCCACGATCCGCTGCGAAATGCTGTAGACCGGAGACACACGCCATGAACCGACCCATCCGCAGTCACGTGAACCGTCTCCTCATCGCCGCGCTTGCCGCCACGCCCCTGTGGGCGGTTGCCGCGAGCGGCGAGTTCACCTTCGTGACGGGCGAGGTGAGCCTCACCAAGTCCAACGGGCAACGCTCCATCCCGGTGCGCGGAACGCCGGTCGATGCGGGCGATCGCGTGACCACCGGCGCCAACGGCATGGCGCAGCTCACCATGGTGGACCAGGCGCGCCTCTCGCTTCGCCCCGCCACGCAGTTCGTGATCGAGGCCTACCCCGAGCGCCGCGACGGCAACGAGGGCGCGGTGCTGAGCCTGCTGAAGGGCACCCTGCGCACCTTCACTGGCCTCCTCGCGTCGACCAACCGCGACAAGTTCGTCATGAAGACGCGCGTGGCCACGGTGGGCATCCGCGGCTCCGGCAACATCCTCTACGCGTGCGATCCCGGCGAGTGCGACGAGAGCGTGACCGGCGGCACCCAGGGCGGCGACGCGATCACGGTGAACCACACCATCGAGGGCAGCCACGCCGTCACCAACACGTTGAGCGACCGCGCGGGCCTTCCCGCGCAGCAGGGCGGGGCGCAGACGCTCATCACCGGACCCGGCCAGACCGTGATCGTGGCGGGCAACCAGCCGCCGCGCTACATCCCGACGCCGAGCTTCATCGCCAACGTGGCGACCAACATGACCGCGGCCAAGCCCGCGGAGGCGGTGGCCGCCGCGGCCTCGACGGCGGACACGCGCAACTTCTCGCCGGGGGACATTCCCGCGCTGCCGGCATCGCAGCAGGTGGTCACGCCGTTCGTGGGCAACAACGGCCTGGGATTCGCGATCGACGTGGATGCGACCGGCAACCTCGGCGCGGACCCGATCGCGCTGCGCGACATCATCATCGCGACCGGCTCGCCCTTCTCGGGCCAGGCGCGCGCCGGCGACGTCGTGAGCAACGGCAACGACCTGCGCGGCTACACGGCGTACTCGGGCGGCATCGCGCCCTTCATCGGCGGCGGGTCGCTCACCGAGTCGAAGCAGGTGTTCGTCGACGGCGCGGCGATCTACCTCGGACGCTACGAGAACGCCTCGCTCGGCTTCTTCGGCGCCTCGAGCGGCGCACCGATCCCGGGCAGCATCCACTGGATCGTCGCGACTTCGGGCTATCCCACCTACCTTTCCGACGTGCTCACCGGCAGCGCGACCTATACGCTCGCGGCGGCCACCGCGCCCACCAACCAGAACAACACCGCGGGCACGCTCGGCAGCGCCACGCTCAACGTGAACTTCAGTGCGCGCACGCTGGGATTGAATGCGAGCCTGTCGATTCCCGCGGCCGGCGCCAACGGCGGCGGCAACTGGCAGATGAACGCGAGCAACGTTCCGCTCGCCTTCAATTCGTTCTTCGCCTCGACCGCCGATCACCTGGTGGTCACCAATGGCGGCGCGAGCTCGGCCAGCAACGCCAGTCTTTCCGGCACTTTCGAAGGCAGTTTCGTGGGCAACGGCATCGGCGGCGCGATCCTCGGCTACGGCATCGCCGACACCACGTCGTCCAACTCCGCGGCGTGGAATTTCGTGACCGGCGTCGCCGCGTTGACCGGCGAGCGCCAGAACGGCGCCGCGCCCTACCGGGAAGGCCGGGTCTCCGATGCCGCGGGCTCGCTCTCCGATTTCATCCGCAGCTATGCGACCACCGACCGTCCCGACGAGGTGACGAGCGACGCCACCGGCCGCGTGACGGCGTTCTCCGCGCCCTTCTCGCTGGGATCGCACTCGAGCTACGCGATCGGCAGCGCGCAGGTCGTGCAATCGGGAATCGACGCCGAGACCGGCATGGTGTGGGGCCGCTGGGGCGGCGGCACCGCGGTGGTCACGCGTGAAGGGCAGAGCGCCAACCTCCAGCTCGGCAACGCAAGCCTGCACTACATCTTCGCCGGCTCGCAGAGCGGCCCGGTCGCGTTGCCGCTCACCGGCACGGCCAACTACACGGTGATCGGGTCGACCAGCCCCACCAACAACGCCGGCGGGGTCGGCACGCTGAACGGCGCGACCCTCAACGCCAACTTCACCAGCCGCACGGTGGACGCCTCGGTGAACATCCTCATCGCCGGGCAGACGTGGACCGGCGCTGCCAGCGGCATGCCGATCTATCGCGACCAGTACTTCTCCGCGTATGCCGGGAACCCGATTCCGGGGCTCCCCAACCCCGCGCCGCTGGTGATCGGCTGCACGCCCAATTGCGGCGCCAATGCCACCGGAAGCTTCGACGGCTTCTTCACCGGGCGCTCCGGCCAGCGCGCGGGAATGATGTACAACCTGGGCGGCAACCAGGGCGCGGTCGCCTTCGGACGGCCCGGCCCGGGGGGCTGAAGCGGGTGTCCGGGTTCCCGGACACTCGTGATGTAAACGACGAATTTATCGGGGGTTTTTTGCTTCCGACGCCTTGCCCATGGCGCTCGCGCTGGGGTAGCATCGGCGAACAATTACGATAGCGTTCCGCGCACCGGGTTCCACGGGAGGGCGGACCGTACCCCACCTCTCGATGACCGGCGACACCATCCTCGAAACACGTGGCCTCACAAAGGAGTTCAAGGGCTTCGTCGCGGTCGACCACGTGGACCTCGAGGTGAAGCGCGGCACCATCCACGCGTTGATCGGCCCCAACGGCGCGGGCAAGACCACCACGTTCAACCTGCTCACCAAGTTCCTGCAGCCCACGGCGGGAACGATCCTCTTCAACGGCATCGACATCACGCGCGAACGTCCCGCCGACGTCGCGCGCCGCGGAGTGATCCGCTCCTTCCAGATCTCGGCGGTGTTTCCCAACCTCACGGTGCTGGAGACCACTTCTGGAAGCGCGAGAAGACTCTGGAAGTCCTGAACGAGCGCGCCATGGCGCTCCTCGAGAGGGTCGGCCTCACGGGCTTCGCGCGCGTCAACGCGGGCGAGCTCGCCTACGGGCGCAAGCGCACGCTCGAGATCGCCACCACGCTCGCCATGGAGCCCGAGCTCATGCTCCTCGACGAGCCCACCGCGGGCATGGGCCACGAGGACGTGGATCGCGTGCGCGACCTCATCAAGGAAGTCGCGGTGGGGCGCACCGTGCTCATGGTCGAGCACAACATGAGCGTGGTCTCCGGCATCTGCGACACCATCACCGTGCTGCAGCGCGGCGCCAAGCTCGCCGAGGGCACCTACGCCGAGGTCTCCACCGATCCGCAGGTGATGGAGGCGTACATGGGGACCGCCCATGGCTGACCCCGGGCAAAAGCTATCCGGGGCAGGCGAGGTCTTGCGCATCTCCAACCTGCAGGCGTGGTACGGCGAATCGCACGTGCTGCACGGCGTCGACCTCACCGTGCACAAGGGCGAAGTGGTCACGCTCCTCGGCAGGAACGGCGCGGGGCGCACCTCGACCCTAAAGTCGATCCTGGGCCTGGTGGGCGCGAGGACGGGCTCGATCGTCGTGAACGGCGTGGAGACCGTCGCGTGGCCCACCTACAAGATCGCGCACCTGGGCGTTGGCTACTGCCCCGAGGAGCGCGGCATCTTCTCCAGCCTGTCGGTCGAGGAGAACCTCACGCTTCCGCCCGAGATCGCCAAGGGCGGCATGAGCGTGGACGAGATCTACGAGATGTTCCCCAACCTGCGCGAGCGCCGCAAGACCGCGCAGGGCACCAAGCTTTCCGGCGGCGAGCAGCAGATGCTCGCCATGGCGAGGATCCTGCGCACGGGCGCCAACCTGCTGCTGCTGGACGAGATCACCGAGGGCCTCGCGCCGGTGATCGTGCAGGCGCTCGGACGCATCATCATCAAGTTGAAGGAGCGCGGCTTCACCGTGGTCCTGGTGGAACAGAATTTCCGGTTCGCGGCACCGCTCGCGGACCGGCATTACGTCATGGAGCACGGCAAGATCGCCGAATCGTTCCCGGCGTCGGAGCTCGAAGCGAAGACAGGAATGCTTCACGAGTACCTGGGTGTGTAGTCATCGAAAACTAGAGGAGCAACGAGAATGAATTTCAAG
>WNFL01115942.1_pt1 | contig 31304 bp, 41 predicted proteins | sample 5400361 | NCBI WGS metagenome assembly WNFL01 (sample SAMN13153351, study PRJNA577476) | soil metagenome | isolation source: 40 cm soil on Douglas fir-dominated hillslope | place: USA:California | collected 2013-09-17
GTCTTCCTGGTTTCTACCCATATGTACGCAAGTGAACGAAAGTTATCTTCAAGTGAATGACACGCCTTCTCAGCTTCTGTACTCGTCCCGACTTGTCGAGAATCTTGGTCAATGACTTCCTCCAAACAAAATGAAATATCCATTTTCCAGCGGTTGCATCCTCGTGCGTATCTTGAGAAATTCCTAGCAGAAGGTATACGGCCCGATGGACGCGAGTCTAGTACGTTCCGGAACCTCGATATCAACGTAGGCAAGTCCGGGAAGCGTTCTGGTTCATGAGACCGACCTCTAATAACGAAAATGAAGTATAGGGTCCATAACGACTGCCGATGGCTCCGCGCTTGTGCGGCTGGGCGAGACCACAATTGTCTGCGGTGTGAAAGCCGAGATCGCAGAGCCTGAGCTCGATGCGCCGACGGACGGCTTTCTAGGTGAATAAAACATTATAAGAGACATTGTACTACTGTTTCTAATATCCTGAACATAGTGCCGAATGTGGAAATATCCGCAATCTGCTCCCCAAAATTCAAACCTGGCCCTCCGAACGAGGAGGCACAAGTCTGCTCGGAACAACTTTACCAATTACTCAAAAAGTACGAGTTTGTTTTGATATCAGACGCCTCGTCTTATTTCATCAAAACTCTGCAGGGCAAACGTCCTCCCACTCGATTCCTTATGTATTCACCCTGGAAAAGCAGTGTGGAGCCTCTACGTCGATGCGGTATGCATAAACTACGATGGGAGCGCATTCGATGCCACCCTCCTTGCGATGCTCGCTGCACTCAAGAATAGTTCGTACCCTTGACCTTTGCTCGAACGTAATTCCTAACTTGTACATGCGCAGCACGGCTACCATCTGCAGTATTTGAAGAAGACACTGGAAGGACGATTTGCTCGAAGAAGCTCAATCCGCTATTGTTGAAGTGCACGCCACACGCGATGACTTTTGGAGTGTTCGATTCGTACGATATAGTTCTGCCCTTGCACACTCATATAATCACATTGACCTTGTTATAGGAAGCACGTACTTGCTGACCCCACGGCGTTCGAAGAGCCTCTTTTGGACACGACTCTTACCGTGGTACTGGATGAAGGCTCAGAGGATCTCATTTCGATAGCACAATACGGTCCTAGTCTCACATCTGCACCGGTCGGAAGTAATTCATCTCTTGTGTGTATCCGCCTCGCCAAAGAACGAGTCAAAACTGTCGCCGCCCAAATGAAAGACTCGTTTGCTTAGTTCGTCCAGCACGGATTGAGTGAAAGACACGAATATTGAGGTCATGTGATACATACAAGACCAATAGCATTTGGGCAGACATAAGTCTGCCAGGGGAAACGCCATGAGCAAGAAGCGACCATGTTTCATGATGCGTAAACGCGTGATGGACTAGGCATGGTAAGAGTAAGAAGAGGCTATAAGACATATCGGGCTGGCCATGAGATGAACGACTGTATGGAACGAGGGACTAGCGCTCGTCTCTCTAAGAACCGTCCTTGTTGCTGAAATTTGTAGAGGGTGATTAGGTCGTGGCTCGTTTTGGGTGATTAGATGAGGTCGCTGTAAAGTACTCAGTGAGTTAAATATCGGAGACATTGCTACAAAGTACATACGCAACGTTCAGCGGCATCTCCTCGATCTGGGTGTTGTAGAATTCTGGGCGGAATTTAGATATCACTCCTATACATTGGGTGTGTACTCACGCTCAATATCACGCATCATGCGCACATCCTCGGTAGTCGTAAAGTTGATCGCAACACCCTTTCGTCCAAAGCGACCACCCCGTCCAATACGGTGAATGTAGTTCTCGCGGTTGGTGGGGAGATCGTAGTTGATGACGAGAGAAACCTGCTGCACGTCGATACCACGGGCAAGCAAGTCGGTGGTGATCAAGACACGGGAGGAGCCGGAACGGAATTCCTTCATGATGATCTCCCGCTGCTTCTGGTCCATGTCCCCGTGCATTGCAGAGACGGTAAATTCTCGTTGGGTGAGCTTCTCGGTTAACCAGTCGACCTTACGGCGGGTATTGCAGAAGATCACAGCTTGTGTAATCGTGACGGTTTCATAGAGATCGGAGAGGGTATCAAGTTTCCATTCTTCCTTCTCGACGGCTGAATGAGAGATAGACGTGAGCGGAACTTCGATATCTACATTGACGGGTGACTTACCGATGTAAAACTGTTTGATACCTTCAATCACGCTTGACGAGGATACGGATGGGATCACGCATAAACTTTTTGGTGACCTCGAGGACATCGGAAGGCATGGTAGCAGAGAGGAGGACGACCTGGGTGTCCTGGGGGAGGTGCTGGAAGACTTCGTAGATCTGGTCCTTAAAACCACGGGAAAGCATCTCATCTGCCTCATCGAGACAGAAAATCTTCACATTGTCGGTGCGAAGTGCACGTCTGTTGATCATATCGAAGACACGGCCGGGGGTACCGACAACGACGTGGCAACCCTCCTGGAGCTTCTGCATGTCCTCACGTACGTTAGTACCACCAATGCAAGCGTGGCACTCGACGTTCATGTAGTCGCCGAGGGCGATGACGACCTTTTGAATTTGCTGTGCAAGTTCACGGGTTGGGGCGAGGATGAGCGCCTGGGTTCCTTTGATAGACATGTCCAACCGCTGGAGAATGGAAATGGAAAAGGTCGCAGTCTTGCCAGTGCCAGACTGGGCTTGTGCGATCACGTCGTGGCCCTTGATTACGGGAACAATGGCTCTCTGCTGAATCGCAGAGGGGCGCTCGAAACTGGGGGCATGGTGAGAACGACGAGCAATGCAAAAGGACATGGACACACCCGTAAGCATAAATGCCACGGAGCAGCTCTGGTTTGAGCTCCATATTATCGAAACTAATCAGGAAATACGGATGAGCAGCTGAGACACGGATCGGGGGCCGAAAGCGACATACTTGTCTACTACTTGGTCCCAGTTGGACTCGATCTCGCTTTCAGGAACATCATTCAACTGATCTTCGCTGTCCGCCCTCCCGTGTGAGCGCTGATCGATGGCGGTGGTCACAAGCTTACTCACCCAGACATAATTCGAGGTATACAGTGTTTTTCAAGTAGCCTAAGTGCTACAGTTCGTGGTGGATTGGTGGATGTGAGTGGGTAAAAGTTGTGGTTGGGGTCAAGCCTCGAACAAATTTTTTGGCGAGTCTTATGGGTCCCAAAGGACAGGCGCCGGTCTCTGGCTTTCGCATAATTTCGAGTCAATGCATTCGCGTTTCCCAGGTTTCGCATGCCAATGGCCTTGACTCAGAGTCAAAGACCCACCGACCGCGGTTGCGATCGCTCCCGGCATTGTGCTGGAAGCGGGAGGCTGGGCGAACACAGCGCCACCAACTTGACAGAAATTTCTTCTACAGTAGTACACTGCGATTTAGATCCAGAACCAGTACCGTGTCCTCTCATATACCGTCCTAAAGCCACTCGACCGTCTGCAAAGTTGGTTAGCAGAGTTTTATTGAGGGAGGAATCAGGCTCACCCCTGGCGGCTTCGAAGAGATGTCATACACCACACGATTGACGCCTGCTACTTCGTTTGTGATCCTTGACGAAATCTTCCGCAGAACCGCCGGTGGGAATGCGAACCTGGAACCTCGTCTCAGTAACCTCGAAGCGCACTTAAGTATTCCGGAGGCACCAATCAGCAGTCATGAAATCTTCACTTTGTACCGCACGCAGCGCGATCACCTGCTCATATGTCCTCTTGTCGCCCATTACTCCGACTGCGCGAACGGGGAGCAAGACTGCAAATGCCTGAGCGATCTGGTCGTACAAACCAGCAGCACGTATCTCCTCAATATATATATTGTCGGCGTTTTGGAGAATCTCAACCTGAGAGCAGGTGACTGGGCCGAGGATTCGGATCGCAAGGCCAGGACCAGGGAAGGGGTGTCGACCAATTAGGTGGGAAGGAATCTGAAGGAGTCTCCCAAGAGCGCGGACCTCGTCTGCATACCATTATGGCTAGTGGGAGTAGCATCAAGAGATGATGAATCGAACGAACCCTTGAACAGTTCCCTCAAGGGCTCAATAAGTTTCAGTTTCATATCTTCCAGCAAGCCTCCGACATTGTGGTGCGTCTTGATTGTTGCACTTGGCCCCTTGAAACTGATGCTCTCGATCACATCTGGGTAGAGCGTCCCTTGAAGTAGGTATTCGATCTTTCCTTTCCCCTGCTGTTCGACATCGTTTTCAATTTTTGCAGCCTCATCTTGGAATACATGGATGAAGGTGTTGCCGATAATCTTTCGCTTTTGTTCGGGGTCTTCGATGCTCGCCAGCAGGGAGAGAAACCGCTCCGAGGCATCTACCACGGTAAGGTTAATTCCAAGGTCCCCTGAGAGCATCTTCTTCACTTGGGCGGCTTCATTCATCCGTAGAACCCCATTGTCCACCATAATTGCGTGGAATCTGGAAGTCTGCATTGAGGACAGAGAGCCGTACGAGAGAGGAACCTACTTGCCGTTCACCGATGGCTTCATGCATCAACTTTGCGGCGACAGTACTATCGACACCTCCACTGACCGCGCCAATGACTTGTGCCGTCTCCCCAACCAGTTCTCGTATCCGGGCTATCTCTTTGGAGATGAAGGATTCCTAGACTAGAGTGTGAAATCCAATCACAAAGGAGATGAAGAATACATACCATAGTCCAATTTGTCGCACATTCGCAAATATTTAAAAGGAATCGGCCGATTACTTGTTTTCCTTGAGGAGTATGCGTCACCTCTGGGTGAAACTGGATCCCGAAGTACGGCTTCGAGTTGTGTGCTATGGCAGCGAATGGTGCAGTGCTTGTCTTTCCAATGACATGAAAGTCGGGTGGAATCTCGTTTACTTGGTCACCGTGAGACATCCAGACCTAATCGCTCCGGTAAGAAAAAGGACGATATGGATGGATGTTGTTGCGCACTTGGATGCTCCCATCGAACTCCGCAAATAGCCGATCCGCGAGCTCGAGGCCTGCTCCAAGTTTAATGATTTCTACTTGTGCGAACCCGTATTCACGATGATCGCATCCTACTACCTTCCCCCCAAACACGGACGCCAGCTCCTTTCACACCAAACAAGGTTAGAACGCGTCCGAGTCCCGGCATGAATCGGAAGCCGTACCTGCAAGCCATAGCAAATGCCCAGGACAGGAACGCCAAGATCGAAGACATGAGGATCAACGTGCGGTGCATCGTCGTCGTATACCGAGTAAGGAGACCCCGAGAGGATAATTCCTATGGGCGGTTCGAAACATGTGAGTACGAGTCAACCGCTTCAAGGGCGAGTAACGATTGCCTTTGGGCTTCCAGGATAGATCTTTGATCTTTTGTGTACAAGGCATAAGCTCTGCGTAGACGTTGAGCTCTCTGCATCTCCGAGTTATCAGATGGCTGTACTATAAAAGGATGAGATGGGACCTCGATGGAGGAGAAAACCATACCTGTGATCCGAAGTCGAGGATAAGAATAGTGTCATATGCGTCGTGTATTTCTCCCATTTTTCGTTTCTGAGGAGAGGGAGGAAAGAAAGAAACTGATCGAAGTCAGGTGACGTGCAGCCTCTGCCGTGAGAAAACGACATTTAGCAAAAAGTACCACCATCCTAGTTATGATCGGTGGTTGTGTTGAGGAGACCGCCAAAGTGTGGGATCACTCTTCCTCCCCGCCCCCGCCCATGACTGAGCCCAATGTCGAACTGGATCCGGTCAGCTCTGAACATGCCCCTAGTTTTAGAATCACTCACCCTTGCTTCTTGTGAATAGCAATAGCACGAAGCGCCGACGGGTTGGCCCACCAAAACCACGCTCACAGCATACCCGTGTCTTCAACGCTCAAGGAATCGTTTCTAATGCGCGCAGCGTGGAGACAGAGCGTATGAGGCAGATTGACTTCGACTTGGAACATGCGCGAGGCGCGAATGAACGTGTCGAAAGTTTCCAACCACTGAAAAGAGGCGCTAGATCTATCGAAAGCGAGGAAAGCACCCGAGACAGGGGCACTCTTCTTCCCAAAAAGGAAGAACCTTCGAAAGCACTTGCCGCATTGGACCATTTGCAGCGAAAGGATCGTACGTGCCACTCTGGTACTGGTCGACGCGATTTTCACTAACCGCACGTCGAGCCATTACAAGGAGAGCCCGTATATTGCAAACCGTTGATCTCGTTGGCCTGAACACGAGGCGATCCTGGAAACCGAAGAAGCCCCCGTTGCAGACACCATCTACAAGGCTGCAGATGGATAAGTCCAGGGAAATTGTCCACCGAACGGTAGATGACACTCTAGTGCTGACTGGTGCATCCGGGACTGAGTCTCGACTAGGATTTGTCTGTGTGTCGCGCTCTGCATTCGGTTCATAGTCGGGATGGGTCAGAATCGGAATCACTTGTACAGGGAACCATTGTAGCGCCCGCAAGGGTACCAACGCCCGCCCATGCCCTCACCCCGGCCAGCCAGCAGCCGATCCTTACGATCCCTTTCAGCCAGGATGAGATTTTATCGATGGATCTTACACTTTCTCAATCTCGAATGGGCAGTGGTTCTTATGAGCAAGAAAATGCTGCTTTCTCCGACCACTACGACTCCTTTGGACACGTAACAAATGCAACAGCCGGTCACAGTAGCTCTCTTGTCAACGAAACTGATATTAATTCAATGGCCGAAAATATCTACACGAGCCAGAGTGACTATCTCAGGGCCACTCCACAGGTTGAAGATGGGGAATGGGATGAAGGCCAGTGCTCTGGTGAGGAAGACATGTATCAACAACGGGATGAGATACCTCTTCTATATCCAATCATCTACAACCGACTGGGACTTCCAATCATCGACCGACCGCTCGAGTATCGTTTACGTCTATCAGGCGACCGGAGTGGAGTCGGTTGGCCTTTGGAAAGGTGGAGAGGAGATGAAACGGATTTGCTTGCTGACGAGACTATTGATATTGGCGTGGCTCTGGAGTCCGACGGATTGTCCTCACCGACGCTGTGGGAAGGGACAACCACGAACTCTCGAAGGCCTTACAGCACATACCTATCAGACGTGGACCATAGTTCGTCTTCCTACAGATTCCATGCCCCCCGAGAGGGTTCCCAATATTCTTCTACGTTTGCGATGGTAGGACCTCCAAACATGGCGCCCGAAGAAGAGTACGTTCAAGAAGAGGGTGTAGTTCCATTCGCATATCAGCTATTAGATGATGACGGAGCCATTCTGTGGGGCGACGCTCCCGAAGGTGATGTGGGAGAAATCCGCTACTCTCCTCCAAGCGAAATCGTTACTCTCATTTATCAAGAACCGGGTCAAACTACCGAGGCGTATCAGGTACAATACTCTGAACCGGCGTTTGATTATTCGCAGGACCCAACAGAGGCTAAACCGAGGGATCTGGAAACGGAGGAAGCGATGGATGCTGAGGAGACGATTTCTGAGGATGAGGGTAGTCCTGAAGCACAGATTGGGAGTGCTCACGAGCCTTTCCGTGGATTCGTACTTGCCCCAGATCTCTTTGGGGACTAGATACTTGCGTATTGGGCGCTATGTCTCTCAAACGCACTTACAACCATAATCTGTGACTTCAGACTCTGAAATCATCCATTTCCGCTACGATGGAGGTCCCTGAAAGTTGAGCGGTTCGATTTCGAACACCCGTATTTCGACCAGACGAACCTATCGTTATGTGTTGGGGCAAATGATGCTCTCCTTCGTTTTTTAGTCGATCTTTCTACAAGGTCATGTGACTTTCACGTTGCCATCTCCGACCCAAACGGCCACAAAACATGTCCGGGTCGGAATCACGGCCATTTCCACCTGTAGCAGGTAAAGCACCATACCCTTGTACAATAAACACTCAAATCATATTATTAAGGATTTAAAATCAAGGTCCACGTTGGAGGCGGTGGATTTGCAAGGCGAGTGCCATTAAACTATTGTAACCATCCTTCTAAAGCCATCCCATCTGATTCAAGTCACCTTTTTTTAACAGTGTCTACAAGGCGGTCAACTCTTCTGGTGTAATCGCTGCCTGCAAAGTAATCGCCATCACTCGTACCACCCCCGCGAGCGCTCGCAAAGCCATCGAGAAAGAAGTGTCAGTCCATGGATCACTCAAACACCCTAACATTGTTGGGATGATGGCGGCTATGATGGTTGAGGACGAGGATGGGGTGCAATATGTTCCGGGAGCATATCTGCTCCTTGAGATGGCACATGGTGGCGATTTATTCGATAAGATTGGTAAGTTGTCTGCCACCGCTTCGATGGCACAGAGGATATTGATTAGGATTTTGGGAACACAGCTCCGAACGTCGGCGTTGAAGATGGATTGGCGCACCATTATATGACACAACTTATTGCTAGTCTGGTAGGCAACCACTGTGAAGTATTCTCATCATCAGTGTCTAAAGGCCTCACCTCATAGTCATATATCCATGAACAAGGCATTTGCCACCGTGATATCAAGCCAGAAAATCTCCTTCTGTCCCTCAACGGCGAACTCAAGCTATGTGACTTCGGGTTGTGTTCGGTGTACAAATACAAAGGTCAGATACGACGATTAAAGGACAGGTGTGGCAGCTTGCCATACATCGCACCAGAGGTCAGTCAGCTCGTCTTTTTGATACCACCATAAGAGCCATTACAGAATTCTTTCTCTAGCTGGCGTTTGAAGGTTCTTATGATGGCGCACCAATAGACGTCTGGGGTGCTGGTATCATTCTCTTCACACTCCTAGTTGGTAGCACGCCTTGGGACGAAGCAACAAAGAACGCATCTGAATATGTAAAGTACCTCGATGGCTCGATATGGGAGGAGGAACCTTGGTTGCGGATAAAAGGGAGCGCTCGAGGTACGTCGATCTGCGTGTTCCGTTTCTCTGTTCTAATCACATACTTATTATGGGGGCTCTAATATCACAGCGCTGATTATGGGGCTACTCGATCCAAATCCTCAAAAACGGTTTACCCTTGCGGATGCGCAACAACACGTTTGGTTCCAACGGTTCGTTCGTGAATCAGCCACGCTGTGACTAAAACAGTCTCACAACAAATGCGTTCTGTTCAGACAAAGCCAGTTTGCTACCCAGTCAGTGGCCGAGCTCGCACATCGCCTCACTCAATCTCTGCGTGATTCCGGCGACATGAACATCCTAGAACCAGGTCCCTTTGAAAAGTATTTATAGATCTTTTGAGGTCGACTTCAACTTACCAGCCCCAAGGAATGCAGATTCAGAAAGTACTGAGGAAGCTGTCCCGATGGGAACATCCTCCGGCTTCACACAGTCACTAAACTTCTTCGTAAGATTCCCCGGCTATCTCACCCTCTCATTTCTCATGTTACCACATAGACCCAACTTCCAAACGGCATGAAGTACAGCCCTCATCTCACTCGGTTCTTCGCCTCCCTCCCGCCGAAAAAACTTGCACCCCTCCTGATAGAAGCACTGAGCGCTCTTGGTGTCAAGTATAAAGTCAAGCCACCTGCAGCCGTCCTAGTTGGTGGATACGACGTGAGGAAAGAGAAATTTAAAGGCCGGGTTATGCTTGTAGGTTTCGAGTGGAAGGGGGTGGAATGCTCGATTGTGGAAATGGCGCGTGAGGAGGTAAAGGAGATGCTCTCCGAGAGTTGCACCGAGCTAACGCTTATTTCAAGGGAAACCCGATTTCGTGGAGACAATTTTGGAAGGCGACTGTTAAGGCTTCACAAATAGAGCCTCACTTGCTCCGCAGGCGGTAGAATCCTGCCTCCAGTCATGCGAGTGGACTTCAAGTTCGACCTCGCATTAATCTTGACCGCTTTTCGGATTTACTGTTTTGAGCTACATGTGCTGTAGGTATCAGTTTGAGTATGAAATGCGATTTATTGTACCGTTCAAGGGTTCCTCATAGGCCTCGGGCCTCAATCCGACAATCATTGCTAGCGCTTGCTCATCGCGCTTTCTCCTCACTCTGCACCTTCGCTCGTCATTTTCAGTCGCCTACCCTCGATACCTTCCACGACGCTAAGGACGACATCGGCTGCACCATGGCTGCTCTCGAGGCCATGCGTATTGCAGCCCGTTCGCGCTCGTCATACGCGGCAAACTCGACTTTTTTCGAATTTCGAAGGGCATTCAGCCAACTCACAACGCGCGCCGCATCGCCAAAAATAAAACAAGATGCGGCAGAATATCCCAGAAACAGGAGACGAGACGCACATAGGCACTTCTCGTCATCGTCGGCCCTTGCGTTTGCACTGCCCACAAATCCAGTTTTTAATCCACGTTGGCTGAACAAAAAAGACAACGCAGACGACGCAGAGGACTTAGATCCATCCCGCGACAGAGTGCCAGAGGAAGATGACTCAGCCCCGTTGGAAGACCGGCCTACAAGCTCACTCAGCGAGGAGCCCTCCTCGGGTTCACCCGCCGAGTCGTCTTCACCTGTATCTTCTGGCTCTGATGAAGCCAGTGATTCTGGGTCCTCCGACCTCCCTCCCTCACCACCTGACAATACTTCATCTTCTCCTAATGTTCCCACTAAATTATCCGTCCCGGAAGTATACCCCCAAGTTCTCGCACTCCCCATCTCTCGACGGCCACTATTTCCTGGGTTTTACAAGGCACTCGTTGTGCGTGACCCGATTGTGGTTGCTGCAATTAAGGACATGATCCAACGCGGTCAGCCTTACATCGGGGCATTCTTGCTCAAGAATGGTGACAACGATAGCGATACAGTAAGAGATATCGATTCGATCCATCGAGTCGGCGTCTTTGCTCAGATTACCAGCGTGTTTGCGGTCAATGCTGGCAAGGAAGATAAGGAGGACACATCCGGTCTGACTATCGTCCTTTACCCTCACCGGCGTATCAAGGTCAAGGAACTCATCAAGTCCTCTACCGATGAGCCCGCGATCGCTACAGTCACAGAGGAGAGCTCGGCGGAGGCCAGAGAGGGTGCAGTAGCAGATCAAGCTTCTCAACAGTGTATGCATCTTCATGAGCGTCGCAGTTCTCTTTCCTGACTCGTCCGTCTCTTCCCAGTCGCAATGCACACTCACTTCTTGCGCAACCACCCCGGCGTATCTATTGTCAATGTGGAAAACATGGAACCGGAACCATATGAGAAAGATAATCATTACATTCGCGCAGTTATGTCGGAAATCGTCTCAGTCTTCAAAGACATCGCGCAAATAAACCCTCTCTTCCGAGACCAAATTACCGCCTTCTCTGCCTCCCAACTTGCCAGCTCCGTCTTCGAGGAGCCGGACAAGCTTGCTGACTTTGCTGCTGCCGTATCTACTGGTGAGGTCGGTGAGTTGCAAGAGGTATTGGAATCCATGCAGGTTGATGATCGCTTGCAAAAAGCTCTCGTTGTCCTCAAGAAGGAACTCATCAATGCGCAGTTGCAGAGCAAAATTTCGAGAGATGTTGATTCCAAGATTGCGAAGCGCCAGCGGGAGTATTACCTCATGGAGCAGCTCAAAATGATTAAGAAGGAGTTGGGAATGGAGAGCGATGGGAAGGATAGGCTTATTGAAAAGTTTAAGGAACGCGCCAACGAGCTCAGGATGCCGGACGTTGCAAGAAAGGTCTTTGATGAGGAGCTTTCGAAACTGATGCACCTAGAGCCACAGGCGTTCGAGTTCAATATTACACGAAACTACCTTGAATGGCTTACTCAGGTCCGCGGACCGTCATATTCGTCGAACTTCCTCCTGATTATCCCAACAGATCCCGTGGGGCCGACACTCGCCTGAGAACTATTCCATCAAACATGCCATCCAAGTACTCAATGAGGACCACTACGGCCTGAAAGATGTTAAGGACCGCATCCTAGAATTCATCGCAGTAGGCAAGCTTCGCGGAACGGTTGAAGGCAAGATCCTCTGTTTCGTCGGACCGCCTGGTGTTGGCAAGACGAGTATTGGTAAATCCATCGCTCGCGCTCTCGGACGGCAGTTCTTCCGGTTCTCTGTTGGTGGTTTGACCGACGTGGCGGAGATCAAAGGTCACCGGAGAACCTATGTTGGAGCACTCCCGAGCAAGATAATCCAAGCCCTCAAGCGTGTAGGGACTGAGAACCCGCTTGTTATGCTTGATGAGGTTGATAAAATTGGACGAGGGGTGAATGGAGATCCTGCGAGCGCACTTTTGGAGATGCTCGATCCCGAGCAAAACACTGCGTTCCTCGACCATTAGCACGTATCTCATAAACTCTTCCATTCTGTTCGGCCTAACCTTTCTTTCTAGCATGGACGTTCCAGTCGACCTCTCACACATCCTCTTTGTCTGCACCGCCAACAACCTCGAAACCATCCCTGCTCCCCTTCAAGATCGTATGGAGGTCATGGAAGTATCAGGCTACGTGTCTGAGGAGAAAGCCGTCATCGCCGACAAGTACCTTGGGCCTCAAGCAAAACTTGCAAGCGGCTTGAAAGAAGCAGATGTGAAACTTTCCGATGAAGCTATTGACGTGCTCATCAAGTATTACTGTCGCGAGAGCGGTGTTCGTAACTTGAAGAAGCACGTTGAGAAGGTACATTCGGACCTATATCTCTACTGATTGGCACGTTAACGTTCCTCCCAGGTTTACCGAAAGGCCGCTCTTCAAATTGTGCGAGATCTCGGTGAGGAAGTTTTCCCAGAATCCAAGGCAGAGGACGCAAAAGCAGCCGCTACGGACGGTCAAACTGTCGAAGCTGTTGACCCTCCGATGGAAGGAGCAAAGAACAGCGGAGTTGCTACAGAACAAGAGAATGTCGTCACAACTGAAGTCCGCAAACCACTCAAGGTCCCTGAGTCAGTACACGTCCGTATCACCCCCGAAAACTTGAAAGATTACGTTGGTCCACCGGTATACCACCGTGACCGGTTCTATACTCTCCCTCCCCCGCCCGGCGTTAGCACTGGCCTTGGGTACCTTGGAAATGGGAGCGGCGCAGTTATGCCTGTGGAAGTTATTGTGAGTCTACCTTCGCGAGGGTTGTAGGTTTGATGGTCTCATCATGATCGTTGCAGAGCATGCCAGGCAAAGGTGGCTTGCAATTGACGGGCAAACTAGGCGAAGTCATTCGGGAAAGCGCACAAATCGCTCTGAGCTGGACGAAGGCCCACTCATTTGAACTAGGTGTCACTGTGGCATCTACTGACCAATTCCTCCACGAACGCGACATTCACGTTCACATGCCTGAGGGCAGCATCGGCAAAGAAGGGCCTTCAGCTGGGACCGCCCTCCTCTCCGCATTTGTTTCCTTGTTCACTAGAACCCCCATCTCCCCCGACATCGGTAAGCCTTGTTGATTAGTGTCAGCACGCCAATGTTAAATATTAACGTCCGCTTTCTAGCTATGACGGGCGAAATTTCCCTTGTTGGACAAGTCCTCCCCGTGGGTGGTCTTAAGGAGAAGATTCTTGCCGCCCACCGTGCGGGCATCAAGAAGATACTCGCCCCCGCTGCCAATCGAGCAGACATCGAAGAGAATGTCCCTGAAAGCGTCAAGACGGGCATCGAGGTCGTATATGTCGACAATGTCCGACAAGTCTTGCATGAAGTCTTTGCCGGATCGGAAGTCGCAAAGAAGTGGGAGACGACTTTACCCCTCGAGCAGCAGCCGTGATCTTGGTTTTCTTATCTCGGTGCTTATCTCGTTATGTCCTGAACTTCGATTGTGGTGATCGCTTGTTTCTTGGGTTATCTTACCTTTCAGGGACCATCTGTATTTTTATGCTTTCGTTTGCATGCAGTATAACACCCAACTCGTTCTCGCTTAACAGTCTATATGCCCGACATTTAAGTCTATGATCTAGATGGTGTAATCCTTCACGGGCTGTGGCCCAGCCGAAATCTGGAGTGTCTGCCTGAATTGCTTTAAGTTCGTGATTGCCTTCAGAGGAACGCTCGAAGGAATTGTTGTTGTTGCACCCTCGCCATCAGGAACTATAGCTTGCGAGACTAATCGGATGGAGAGCTTGGTCCTTGTTGGAGACGAGGGGTGGATGAAACGCATGAAGACGCTCTTCACATCTTCTAGCGTGATAGTCTCGATGACGGTGGCATCGCGTTCGGCTGCTCGGGATCAGCATATATTCTCTATGAGACGTGAGCAGCGCACCTCTTTCAAAGTCGAAGTATCCCGAGTTGATATGAGCCCAAAAACGATCCTGTTCATCTTTCATGTTGTTGAGCTTTTCTCGCTTCTTCTTCGCAACTCCATCTCGATACTCGACGAACGTGTCTTCGCTCATCTCCTCCAGAATCCCCTTGTAGTGTTCCAAAAATGCATCAACGCGAGCCTCAAGGAAGTCCGGATGTCTTTCGGATTGCACGCGAAGCCTGAGTCCCAAAGAGGCCGTACGAGACCAGCGACTACTGGTAACACTGTATCCCAACTGCTCCTTCGTCCTCAGAGTATCGAAGAAGGGTTCGTTCATCATCTCTGCGAGAAGATCCAAACGTGGTCGAGTATTTTCGTCTCCAATATCCCCTACATGGCAGTAGTAAGACAAGGCAGAGTTTGGCTCCTTTTCATTGGGTACAGGTTGTGTGTAGACAAGATTGCAATCTGGAAAACTTCAGTAAAAGATACTATCGTTAAGGAAGTAGGTTACCGGAAGGTAGAAGCAAAGATCGCGGTGTCGGTCTAGCAGACGGGTTTAGGGGAATGGGGTTGATGATACCTTTCACTTGATGGAATAGGTCGATTGCAGCCTAGGGTCAAACCAAGCATGAGGTTGGTGGCCTCAGCATGTGTATGCACACGCACCGATTCGGAGGCGTTACCGTGAACTAAGGCAGTCACGAAGGTCTGGTGCAAGAGCTCATCCTTGTGGTGAGATATTTGTTGCGGAGTCAAGAAGTCCAGTTCAACTCGCTTCTCCTCAGGCAAGAACAGCGTTGGATCACGACTGAAGCTGCTAAAGTAGTCTGCGATGACCCCTGACTGGTCAATATAAAAGTTGTCGTAATCATCCTTCGTCTGTTCGATGTGTAAGCAACAAGAATGCTCCTATATGTGGGGAGTGTAAACCTTCTCCAGAATGATATCGAATCTATCTTGCTGAATCTTCAAATCGTGGATTGCTCGCATGATTCTCTCTAAGAGTTGACCTAGTTTATCATTGTAGCCACTGACGCAAACTGAGAACCCATCGTGGGAGGTTGTGATCGTATACGATAGGCCCGCTAGGGTTGCATCGTAGAGATGCGGTGTGAGGTAGTCATTGACTAGGGCAATAAATATTCTGATAATAGTCAGCCACACAACTCTGACCAGAATAGCAAAGGCGTGCCTTGTCCTCGTTGCATGTAGCGGCGTCACGCTCGCAAGCGGGCTGGAAAAGGCTAAGCAAACATCGGCGGCAGGGGGGATTTGTTTACCTTTCAAACTTGAATAGAGCCATTGCTTTGGGTAGCCAGAACTGGTCATCCTTCTTGTGCCACAGCATACCAAGTGGAGTATTGCAGAGAAGACGAGGTGCCTTGAGTGGTTGAATGACCTGGGGCACAAGCTAAGTACGCAGCGGCAAAACCTTTAAGTGTTGGGGTTCACTTCAGACGATGAGTTCTTATCTACTTGCAGGTTACTTGGAATAAAATTGTTGTAATCTGGTAAGTGTAATTCCGCGATTTGTTCTGTGGATAGAGTCTCCTAGAGATCATATAAACATCCTCATGCAACGCGAGTGTGGAAACATACCAAAGTCGTACTCGCCAGAAATCCATGCAAATAATCTGTTCCGTACCATTTTTCCTGAAGCCATTGCCCTTGCAGGCCAATGTCTTCAAAGGATTTGGCAGCCAGGAATACCCGCGCGTTTTCGGGGCGAAGTGAGTTCAAGACTTCTTTGATAGAGTCGGGGGAATACTCTGAGTATATATATGGACCACAAATCACATCTTCCGTTGTGTACCATTGATTCAAGCGTACGGCGAGAGCCGTCGCGATGGACTCCGAGGCCGCTTTACTTGCGAATTTGAAGTTGACTTCACCCAGCGTCCTGTGTTCCTCAAAGTAGGGCAGGGAGGTCGTCGAAGATATAAGTTGCTCTTTCAAAAGCTCAATATACTTCCACATGACCTCAAGGATGGAGTGGTAATGAACTGTACATGCGTAGATTAAGTGGTTACAATGGATGAAAGAAATGCTCGGGACCTACCAAAACCGTTCTTTGTCAAAGATATGTCCATGATCAAAACTGTGGCGCCGTCTCCAATAGACATGGTACCTGCAGAGAGCGAGGTAATGAGGCCACGTTTGTGCAGATACTGGTGGATAGAACCCGGCGCTTCATGGCCAAGGAAGCCTGCAAGGAAGGAAGCCGCCTTCAGGCGGTATAAAGGACCCTGAAAAGGAATCGGGATATTGACTTCCAATGTTCTCTCGTCTTTAAGTGATTTAACGTAAATGATTTCCTATTTTAATAGTCAAGCGTGGCCTAAGCGAATGATTGCCCAATAGCACTCACTCGTCTCCCTGAGGTTGACCATGGAGGAGAGTTAACCAAACGCGATCTATCAAGTCCTCTATTAGGAATTGAAGAGAAATTCAAGGCCGCCATTGAGGCGAGAGCGTCGAGAGACTCTGTTCAACGGCTCAGTGAATGGCCGAACAAAATGAATGAATATGAAATACCTCTCCCAACGAGGACGAGGCGCATACGGTTTGCACAATAGTGTGTCTCCCACCACTCGATGAGCCTGCGTCGCGTCTCTTTTCCGGCGGGTCCTCCGTCCTCTTCCGAGTCATGCCAACCCTGCCCGCCACGGGACAGCGTGTCCTTAGAACCGCACCCGAATTTGTTCCAGGGGTGGCTTCTGTCACTGAGGGTCTTCATGAGCTGATGGAGTCGCCGACTGTCGGACTGTTGATTTTTGGAGTTCTCTGAATTGACGGCATTGATTTCTCGAGCCGTAGAGGACGGAGAAAACAGTGGCCTTTCGAAGACACTGGAAAACCGCTCCAGAGCGCCTGAAAAGGCGTCTGCTGCAACTGCAAAGTGGTAGTTGGTGTTCTGAGCTGCGGTGTATGCGTTACAGCGACCTCCTCGCGACTTGATGTACTCCTTATATTCGTTCTCTTTAGGGAACCCTTGGCTTCCACAAAACAGCAAGTGTTCGAGGAAGTGGGCAAGTCCTGGCATGTCGGCCTTAGAGGTACGATATCATAAAAAAAATCGCGAAAGGAAGTCAAGGTTCGTGTGTGAATGAGCTAGAGGGTGACAGACATACAGGGTCGCTGATATGCCCGACTTTGACGTCCATGCTGGCCGCTGCCTTGTCTGTCGTCGAGTTTTGCACTAGAAGAACGTGGAGTTGATTTTGCTCTAGTCGAATATATCGGTAATTCATGTCGTCCAAGGGCGACTTGTGTATTTCAACGTTGGAGACGCTGTAGGGCGGTACACCCTTCGGGGACGAGGCAGGGGACCATTGGGTAGTTTTCATCCTCCTCTGAGACCAAAGAAAATGTTGAACTTGTAGCCTGGTGGGGGTATACTGGCCGCGCCTCAAGAGATACGACGTGGTCGAAGCCAAGCTCGTCAGCTTTCTGTCCAACTTTAGCCGACGGCTGTAATCGGAGTTGACAACGATTGGTGATCATTTACGTACATGTGACACGCCCTAGAGGGACACCACCCGGTGACGTTCGAAAACGCCATTCGACAGGTCGGTGGCGAGTGGCGAGACGCCAAATTGAGAGAAACTAGGGCTATGGCTAAGGAAGGAGGAACGTAACACAAATGAACCATGCAGAAGTCCCCGCCGGTTCCTAAGTGGAGGTACTGTCACCGATCGGGTCCTCCAAGGTGTATCCGGAGTGGGCTCACCAAGCAAACGTGAGATGCTCCTAACCATTCTACCTTCGCATAGGATATAGATTTTCAGAATATTCCTTTGGGGAGACAGCTTGCTCGGCATAGGCGAGGGTCGATTGTCTCGGAGCAGCGGTGGCCAGGATCACGAGTATGGCGCCAGAAATTTGAAGTAAGTTCAGATTGTGTGGTGGGCCTAGTGTCACGTCATCGAACTACCACTTGAGCGGTACCGTTACCCACTTCCGCACTGCTGATCACAGGATTAATGTGACTGTCAATATAAAATGCAGCCAGAATTAGAAAGCTATTGTTGTAGTTCTTGAATAGGCGCCTTTAGACCCAAGAATCGCCGTGGCGGGTTCAATGGTTTGCCCTTTAGGACACTCCAATTTCAAATGTCCTTCAGTGGGTGCATGATACCCACAAGTCGATAGAGGCGCTGGTGGAAAAACGTTACATATCCGCCCATATTCATGGCCCTGTGAGACGAAGCGACGAAGAGTGAATTCGTCAGGGCCACCTGGGAACGGGCTCACATCAAAAACTGACAGTTACCAACAGCGTTTCAATTACAGTCTCTTGGGTGCTCTCCAGGGGCGATCCGCCCTTGGTAGAGTGGAATGTGTTCAAGAGTAGCCTTGGCCAAGTATGCTACTCGTTTTGTTATTAGGAGTAGATGGATCGGTCGGAGGTGGGACTCGAGCACGCATGGACAAACGCACAGGTGGCAGAGTGGGTGCTAGATGGGGAATGGGAGACGGCCGAGAGCAGGTTGAGGGGGTGTATTTTGAAAGACTCACTGTCAAACAACGCAACCCCATTGATTGACATTGAGGCGAGGATGCTCTAGCTTGACTGGAACAACACGGGAATAGTCGGTTTTAGGATAGACGTGGTGTAGTCAGCAACGGGCACAGTGGGGACACTACCGGTTGAATCGTGGAACCAGCTTTCGCGGACGGTGGGAGTCATGGTGGAAGTAGCTGTTGCCACGATGGTACTTTATTCCGCAAGAGAGGGGCCCATTGGATTTTGACGAGCAACACTTGCATTGCCTATTCCATAGGCGAGCTATGCACCGCATAACTACTACCCGTAGTCGGCGTGAGGCAACGAATGAGGACCACGGAAGTTTACCTAAATGGATCGGAATGGACCAAGATTGGCCAGATGGCACAAAAGGTGCAAGGCCAGAACCTAGTTCATAGAGGGTATTCAAAACGTTGAGAGACTTGCTTCGCATCTGGCACAGGAGCCCGACGCTCACTAGGCTTGATAACTCGTAATGGTTATTTCTCCAACGGACGTGGCATGCAATGCGCTTTATTCACCCTGGGTAATGACGTTGGTCCATATGGCTATGCGATTGGGTAAACCGTGCGGAGTACGCGGTCCACCTCGTCCGTTCACCGTGTGCAAACCGATAATCAGTGTTATCTTCCCCGAAGCAGGCGGCAGTCGCTTGGAACACCACCCTACGTTAATTGACAATGAGGATCAGAATCCGGGCCGGCGTACATTGTACTTAGAAATGAACCTCAGTACGCTCGATGGAACGAGGAGCGTGGCCGTCTCAATATTTTGGCTTGGCTGGACCAACCTAGATAGACAAGGAGATGATTAATATAGGGTAAGTACAAACGGGGCAAAATATAGTAGATGTTAACTCACAATTCCGCCGAGCGAATATCCTGTTCATCCCATGACGGTCTCATCTGCCTCCATCGAGATATCTTCTCTGGATCTCAATACCGCATACATCGCCGCCTTGAACTAGAAATATTTCTTATGAGTAAGAGTCGCAATCGTTAATCGAAATACGAACGTGATTCTGCAACGGTCCATAGTTTCGTTCTACGGCGCGCATCGGGCCCGCTGGGCCTTTTGAAAGCTCGAGGACCTGCTTCATAAGTTTTGAAGTCTGACCGACACGTGAGCTCGTCCTGCTAGAGCCAAGGAACCGCGATCCTACTGACCTCCTTAATTGCGTCTGCCAGGTGTTTGTATTCTGCCAATACGTCCGCTTCGAGTTGTGAGAGTCCGTTTCCAACGAGGTTCTGGTATGGGTTTGATTCCTCAGCTGACATGGTTGTGAGGGTCCGCGTCAACAGTTGTTGTCCCAGGTTGGACTCTGAGGCATTGCCCGCAAGAGGCTCGTGTTTCGTGATGCCCCTCGTCAAGGATCTCGTCGGGGAATACGAGGCTCGTAGTGCCGCGCCCAGTCCAAGTCCAAGTCCAAGCCCGGCGCTACCCCCACCGACGCGGGCGCGGTTCATCCATCCTCCGTTCAAGCAATGGAGGCGACAATCGATGCCGACACAACCAAGTTCACCACCAGTTGGTACTATAAGCTCGTCCACGCACGTCCGTCGAGCGGGAGTACTCCCAGCGTCCTCCCCACAGCGACTGAGTAGAACCAGCAGTCTCCAGCATTCGACCGCAAGGCCCACAGACAACTCTCGACGACTCCTACAATCTCGTGATGACGTATCATTGGCCCACCTGACATCACAACCTGGCGGAATGGCTCATCCACTCTCTGGCCACCGGCCGCCCAAGCGAGCTAGCCTCCCTGCACGAATATCGAAGCCACCACCATCACAGCGTGATAACATTGCTCACGTTTCTCCATTTCAGCATCTCCCCGATTCCAGTCAGACCCCAGATACGACCCCAGATACGACCCTTACGACACCGCCACGTCCCATTTACGACCGATCTCCTGTTTATTCATATGGTCCTTCCACATCTCGTACATCGTTAGCACCATCATTCTCCAGTACATTAGCTCAGTCTTCGGAGGACTATATTCCTCTTCGAAAACTGCAGCCTACATCGCCTCCGAAAGAGGCGAAATCTATCACTTCAAGATCACCTCCTCCAGCTTACCTCGACCATATTCCCATCCCTGCAAAAGATGTTTTTGCAAGAAATGCATGTCCTCTTCACCTGCCGGCGCTTGACGAGTACCTCTCGAGGATCCCTGCTCCCTTCTTTTCGGCATACCAGCGTCACCCACCTCCAACTACCAAGAAGGGTAAGGAAAAGGCCACCCCAGCTACACTCTTTCCTCCATTCGAGATGCTCGGGAAAAATTCGATTGATGAATTATCGCACAACTCTCCAATTCCTCAGTTCTACAAGGATAGGAACTATATTCTCGACTCTATAATGAATGGAGTACTCGGTTTTGCTGTAAGCTGCATATTCTTGTGTGCTGAATGTACTAATTCGCGGTGAACAGGGGTCCAGTGCCATCGCAAACTATTACAGCCTCCAAGGAGTGTATGAGAGCGTCCAGATATTCGCGCTTATCCTCAACGCTGTTGTTCCCATCAGCTCGCCTGGGACCAGAGAGGACAGATGGCGCACGCTTTTTCTTGAAACGATCCCCAACATCCTCGCTTTGAACATCCCAACGAAGCTCAAACAATCCCTCATATTCCTTATTGTACTCATGGTGATCTGCGGCACACTATTGTATCAGTTTTACATCCTTACCGAAGAATATTGCACGAGAGTGCTGAAAGAAGGCCGTCAACCACGCCAACCACGACCTTCCTGGTCGACAATTCTCGTCACCTTTCTCCTCACCGTGTTATACCTCCCTCTCAGCACGATCGCAATGCACGGTATTCTCTGGAGTTCGGATTTCTGGGTTGTCGAAAATCCTTATATCTCAGACAACTTCAACCCATCTAATATGCAACCCCTGGGTGATCCGACCATCTGGCGTGACCCGCTGGATTTTTGCTATACAACCACCATGCGCAAGGACGAGGGAAATTGGGCGCCTCTAATTGTTTTCTTGTGTGCTATAACATTCTTTTTCGTACGTCGACTTTTGATTCCCGTCGAGTAGGGAAATGTGCAGTTGACTCACTCCTGATCATTCAGATCACTATTTGGTTTCCTATCAGGCTTATGGGAGCAATTAAGAATTCACTGCCACTGGTTGATCCGTATACTGAGCTCGGCAGGAAACGTTCTGAACCAGAGATGGAGCTCGAATATCAGCGAATATTAATCCGGGACACCAACCCCTTCTCCTTCCTTTACAGGGGTCAGCCTCAAGTACCTCTTTATTTCCTTTGAATTACTGACCTCCCCTTTAGACTTCCGCCGTCGTTGGGGGACATATAAATCCGTCTACATCTGGGCAAAGCTGTCCGCCCTCCTCATCGTGGCAATCATTTCACCGGACAACTGCGCCTTTCGCAATTTTAATCATGGAGTGGTCAATATCGTTCGTCAGAGCATCCTGACTACTTCGATGCTTGTTTGGTTCTTGATTCAGTGCCTTTTGGCACCATTTATCGAACCGGTAGACAATGCCAGTGAATGGACCAGCAGGGCAAACTACCTTATCACCTCGGCTATTGGATTACTCGTTGCGCTTAATGTCCCGGGCAAGGATGTATTGGACGGAGTTGTACTCTATATGTGAGTGTGCGCCGCAGTTGTTTGAGGGTCTGTTTTGATTTCCGTCCTACAGCATTTACGGAATAACTTATGGATTGATCATTTGTATGTGTGGTCCTTACGAACTATCGGTGGGTTCTCAAGCAATCGATAGATTTCAGTTTAATCAGCTCCTATTTTATGCGGAGCTTTGTCAAACGTGCGTCATTTTATCTTATACGGCTTGGTATTAAATAATATCCAGTATTCGCACGTCGGATCGACTTCAGTAAGTCTGACCTAATAATCGATCAACTCAGGGTCTGACGATACTGTGTTAGGCATTGACATTTATTCCCCTAAGTCCGTACGCTGCTTGGCATCTTGAGCTCACGCTGATCATTGCTGTAGACTTGATATCTCTGCTCACTCACCTCACGCCCGACACCGAATATGGCAAGAGTCTCTGACAACTCTCATCCTGACTGATGGAGAATGCAAGATTCCACCAAAACAGAAGATGGAATACGCAGACTCGGCCGATTTCCGTTGGCCACCCTATCTCCTAGGCTTCCAACGAACGCCCGCTGAACGACATGTTGAGAATCTCAAGATTCTACGGGAAGTCGGGCTTAAGGCATATATGCGTGGCATCGTGCTCGCCACCGGGCCCGAGCACAAGATTTTCGAATACCTCCAACACCACATTGAGAACCACTTTGTTGGACCAGATTGTTTCTGGAAGCCCCTCGATTCGAATCACTCGTCTATCACGGGTTGCAAGGCGTATTTTGGAAATGCGTGGTGGATTCCGTTTCCACCGACCCTGGTATGCATACGGAAGAAGCGTCTAACGCGAAAAGCTAATGAGATGTTCAGGTAATCTCATATGACAATGGCGGTCAGGCTGTCCTGAATTCACTCCACGAATTTGAGATGTACGTCCACCAGAACGAGAACCCTGGGATCCAGCAAAGGCGTTGCCTCCGTCTGGCTTTGCGCGCACTCGACCGTCAAATCGTCACTTGGCCATATACTCACGTAGAGGTCAGCTGCCTAACCCCAAACTGTAGGAAACAGGGTTGGCTGACGTTACGTCATCTACAGCTTGTTGGATCCAGGAAGTGGTTTACAGGTAGCCAGTACTCCATGCAGTCCGCCATGCATTTCCATTCTTGCGTCTTCGAGCTCAAGCGCCGAGGGACACAATTGATCGAGGGTTTTCCACTCGGCAGCGGCTTTGACATACAGCTGACCTACGCTCCCAATGTGCAACTCGACGGGGATATACTCGGTCTTAATGACGATCTCGACCTCTCCCCTCTGCTTGCGAAGTTCTTGCGCATGAACCAGCACCTCATTAATGATCGGATTGAGATGGTGGAGGGTGCTCTCCAGCGATACCGGAGCACGGCCAGGAAAGAGGCGCGGAAGAAGCGAAAGACCTTGAGCTATGGGTTTACCACAGAAGTTTGGAACTGGCCTGCTCCTCCCGGTGAAGTTGCCAAGACAGTTGAGGGAATCGAGAGGGACTTGCGGGCCAGACATCTGATACTGGAGCGAGAAGATGCTCTCCTGGCTGCCAAGGAACGCATGGACGCTGTCGAAAGATCCGAGGTAGCCACCTGGTGGTATCTATTCTGGGTACGACTTTTGCTCAATATAATGCCCTGCGTGTATTCACACCCGCACCTCCCAGGACGATTTCTGGCGGCAAAATCATCACACGTATTCCCGATTGGAGAAATACGCTGTGGATTTTGATCCCCACCATTCAACGTCCATTGCATACCGTCCACTACCGAGGCCAGCCTTGGAAGCCTTCCTGACTCAGCGCGGACTTTTCTCGAGCGTCAAAGGCAAGATAGCACTGTTCCATCACGGTTTTCTCAACAAGATGTATTTCCGTCTCAATCAGATTGCTTTCCATGGAACCGAGAAGGTAACGGGTACCTCCTAGATGCCGGATGAACCTCACGCTTTACGCACCACAGGCAATCCTCGTCCATGTCGGGAGTGAAACGCCGGAGATAGATTTGGACGAACTGGATGTGACCACTCATGTGCGAACATCGACTATTGGCACCGGCGGTGGTATAGATCACGATGATGCAAATATTCGGGTGAGGCCGATGTTCAAATGGGAAGAAGTATTCGAGGATCCAATGAGGTCTGGCCGAGGCACCGGGCACTGGATCAGCCGCAGGCGATGGGCCGGGATGCTCAGGGTTTGGCTGGGAGTGACTCCGCTCGAGGGACGGAGGTTCCGGACAAATGGTGTGGCACTGGACCTGCGAGTGGAAGGCGGGCGATACGTCACTATTGAGCGGGAAGTGGTTGATAAGGTGTGTGGGAAGACACCGTGGTATTGATAGTAATCATTTTCAGCACACATGTGCTGCTGCTGTGCGCCGGTGTTTTTATGTTATGTTCTTTTTACGACTTTGGAGACTTTGGACCCTTTGGGCGCCTGGAAGGACGATCACGGATTTGATATATTGTCATTATTGCCGCGGTAAGGACAGGGAAGGAAGTCTCTTTCGAGGCTGTTCTCGAGTTCTCGCACGCACACGCCGCGGTATGCGATATGCGGTTTGCGGTTTGCAAAGGCAGCAGCAAGGCCATTGGGACACCAACTATACTATACAATACTACCAATACTACCGATACTATCGATACTATCGATACTACCAACGAACAACTAGTAGCAACAACCGAAGGCGATGGGCGAGCAAATCAAGTCTCTGACTAATTGGAACTCATTTGCTGCTCACCTGAGCAAGCTTACTCACGACGGATGGACGGATGGGTGGTCGGGTCGGAAACACGCCCGCGAGGCAGTGTCCGTGACCGTGGCTGAGGATATGGGGATATGAGGGTATGAGGATAGAGACTGTCAAAATGGTATTTCATGGAGATGCAACGCGATAAGGATGAACTGGACCAGCCAGCGAGTAACCAGCACCGAGCTGCACCGAGCTTGCATGCACAAACGCACAAACGTACACCCATTGGGGACAACGGCCGCTCCTGCCTCCTCCTTGATCCTCGAGTCCGACCACGGCCTTAGCTCCGGAAGTTACGCTCGATTAGGATACAATAGTTGAGCAGCCGTCAGGTTCCGAACGGCTCCTGCCGTTTGGCACACGGATGTCGCGGCAAGCGACGGCGGTGGGCGTACTCACATCACTTCACTTCACGCCCACGGTCTACGGCCCATGGGGTGGGATATATTGGATCCTACGGTGACTCGTTCATCTTTCATTTCTTCTCACCAGATCTCACCGGTGTGCCTGATCTCGGTTTGATCTCGGTTTGCTCACGCCATCTTGAACAAGGGAGTGGAGCGTTAGCGGGCAGTGGACACGCTGAATCCAGTTACGAAACGAGTTTATCCATCTCCCTTCGACGTTGCAGCGAGGCCGCGGCGAGGCCCCCAGCTTGCAACTATTTAGCCGTCCGACTTTGAAACTGCTTTCTTTTCTCCCTCATCGAGCCCATTCTCCAACAGCCTTGAGCCGCGGCACCAATTCTTCAAGAGCGTGTCTCTTAACATAGCTTCACATCTACTTCTTCGTTTCCGCTTAAAGCCAGCGCCCTCCAAGCCTCTTGCCAGGTTTGCTCCCGAGCGGTTGTAAACCTTCGAGCCCCTCTTCTCTTTAACTTGAATCAATTGTCCCGGCATCATACGTTTCTCCAACATGATGGACCGGAGGTTTCCCTTCAAGACTGACGCTGAGGACGTCGGATCCCTTGAACCTCGATCTCCACCATTCGTTCCGGTAATGCTCTTCTAAATCCGATTCGAGGGTAATCAGACTGATGAAAGACCTTGAAGGGTCTCGCCGCCCGCTCGCATTTACCCTTGACTCGCAATTCCAATTCTGGTGCAACGTTTTCCACAATTCACGAAGATGAAGATATCGACTCGTACTACACCCCCCCAGTGAGTCAATGTGGTTTTCAATTTAGATAGGTCGCAACGTCTGACCCATTTGCAGTCCACCCCACTTCCCTCCGCATCTAAATCCACGAATAACCAAATCTCGCGAACGATACCTGATACGATTCGGGGCCTCGAATGTGCTGTTCAACAACGCAAGTCTGAGCTTGCCAAAGCGGAACTAGCCTTTCGCGTTGCTGAAGCCAAGCTTGCTTCACATCGAGCCTTGCTCAACTACCACCATAATAAAATGCAGCCAATCTCCCGCCTTCCTGTCGAGCTTCTTGTTCGTATCTTCAGTTTCGTTCAGAACACCGTCGTCGCTTCGCACGTCTGCTCCTGGTGGCGAGCAGTCGCACTTTCGTCTCCTCGCCTATGGTCTTCTCTTCATGTCCACCCCTCCAAGGGACCAAACCATCTTGCCAGCCTCTTGACGAGATCGCAAACACAAACCATCGAGGTCTGCTTCTGTCCACTTCCACCTATCCCGACTCCCTCCGGTGCATCGCCCTATTCCCTTCCACCCACCGCCACCCAGTATCCTGAGGATCTCGTCCTTTCGCCCCGAGTTGTGGAGGTTCTCAAATCCCACGTTTCGCGTTTCAGGGTGTTCGAGCTACACGCCTCGATTCCTGGCACGTGGCTCACACTCCTTCCTGTGCTTAATGAGCGTGCCGACAACCTTGCCCATTTCCACGTGTTCACAACGCTTGCCGACGATGTTGCCAAACTTCGATTCTTCGACGGGACTCCACACCTCGAAAGCGTTAATATGACGGGTGCTTACCCGGTTGCACACCCTGCCCTCCTTTCGAATCTTACTCTCCTCCGGCTGGAATCGGTTCCCCATCAGCATCGTCCAACCACCCGTCAGTTTACTGCTGTGCTGCGCGCTTGTCCAAAACTCGTCTCGTTGTCCATGCTAGATGCCGGACCAACGATTGACAATTTCATGCCCACACCCGGCGACCCAATGGATGACTACTTCGACCCTTTTATCGATCTCCCTGATCTACAGGCGCTGGCTTTCCGCGACTACGACGGTTCGATCTATGAAGGGAGTGGGTGGTTCCTCTCTCACGTAAGGATGCCAAACGTCCTCTCCTTACATCTAATGCAAGTGCCCGGTCGTGGCGTTGCCCGCCGGATCCCTCGCCTCCCCCTTCTCCAGGAACTCTATCTATGGGCACCGGAATGCCCCAGTAGGGACATAATTGACCTATTGTGGAAACTCCCCAACCTCATTACACTGGAGCTGCCGGCGATTCGAGCGCCACTCGAGGTGTTCGCTGCCTTGTCATGTCCACAGGCACCTCCCTCTGATTCGGTGGATGATCACGACATGATGGATCTTGATGAGGAGGACCTCACGTATCACAGTGGGCCTCATTTATCATACCAGGGGCCCTTCAGGAAGGCACTCCGGTATGAGTGGATGTGTCCAAAGTTGGAGCGTTTGGGGCTCCCCTACGTACCTGCGGCCGAGGGGAAACTCCTGGGAGATGCCCTTAAGAGGTTGCACCGAGCACGATGCAAGGCAACGGAGCAGGGTAGTCTCAGGTACGGCATTCAATCTGTCATGGCTCCGGCTGGACGACCGGAGTCCTTTCCATCGGATGTCTGGGCTTGGCTTCAAGCCAGAGTACTCATTCGCACGTTCCAAGATGGAAACATGGACATGCTGTTCGATTCACTGCCTGCCTCCTGGAAGGATTAATGGCTGCCCTCTGGGAGGCCCGACAGTTTTCTTACTCATCCATCTGATTCGATAACATAACTGTTATGGACACATTCTCTTTGTATCTTAGTGTGCTTTCGGTCCGACCCTCTGCACTTTGTTCATATCTTGCTTGCTATCGTCGATTTCCCATACAAATAATTCGCCCTGTACCGCATGTACAGGACCTATATTACGGTGCACATCTTTACCCTATTTCTGCCGATTATCGGGAATTTGTTTGATGTTAAAGTCACGACCAAACGGCGGTCTCATAAATATCAGTATGCACGAAAAAACGAAGAAGGTAATAGAACTGCCATGCATCAATCCTTCAACCTGTAACCACCATGGCGTGTTGAACAGACGTACGTCCTGCATTCTGTATGTGAATTCCAAATGGATGGGGGGAAACAAAAAGAAAAGAAAAGACAAGGGCAAGAAAAGAAAGTGGGAGGTTAAATTTGAAGAATTGGGCGATAGAGGGGCAATAGTAATTCAAAATTTAAAACTACAATTTGTTGTGATTAGGCTCGCTGTGCAATGTCATAAAATTTAGGTTGCGGGCCGCGCGCGGCAGGCTCTATGCTCAATCTTCTCTCACTCTGAGGATGCTATCCGATACTTTCCTCGCTTACCGAGCACTAATCATCCTACGGATGGGAATGGGTGTAGGCATCATCGGGGTTCTTTCTCACAAGCTCCGTCAACGCCACATTGATACGGACAAGAATCTAGAACGAAGTCTCGCATTGAGGCATTTTCAGACTTCCTCTCTTTGGCCCATCCCTCCCGACTACCCAGGACCAGCATGGAAGATGCGAAATGATTACCCACAGAGAGGAGGTGACCAGCAGCGGTCACCACTCTATTTAGGTGGCTTGATGGCCTCGGGACGTCCGTCAGGCTCACCCAAGGACATGCCGTGGTCGATGGTCGATTTCAAGGCCAAACCATTGGCCTTCTGCGATATCATTAAACAATATTGCTGGGAGGGAAATGTTGAGAACCGTTTCGTTGCGCAAGAGAATCGCGTACGTCCGCTGACTGCAGTTTATTGAAAACCCGGGCTGAGCACGACCAACGACTTCCAGGTTAGGGGTTGGTACCATGCCCCATGGCTACACGCCACAAACCAAGGGAGGGAACCCCTTAGCGGTTTGACCTTTGAGCGCTCCACGCCGCCCTTTGATTTGTCGAAAACTCAGCGTCGTTACTTGCAAATATGGGCTTGTGGCTACTATAATACAGCAGGTGTGGTTAGGTCTTCATCACATAGCTTGAACCTCTCACAATAATCTCAGGTGCCTCACTATTCAGTGAGGTTTGGGCGGACCCCACAAATCCAAGATGGGAAGAAGACTTGACATTTGCAGAAGGCTCAGTAGTCTTCAAGGTAGCTAACCCAATAAAAACGATTTGGTTTCGGCCGCTGATGGGCGTGTTCTGTTAGCTACTTTTCACGGACGCCACCGACGAGGAGTTGCCAACGCTAGTTGGTTCGCCGGATATGCCAGCCGTTAGTGGTCTATTCATGGTCGCTTTGTGAGGAATAGGGCTCACATATCTCCCCCTCCCCCCATAGGTCATCGCTGCTTCCGACAATCCAGGCAGGCCTCCAGATCCCGCTAAGAGGAACTCGTATGCATCCCGGGTACGCCTTCTGCAAATGGATTTTGCAGTAAGGGATCCTAGATCCCCAATAGGATGGGTTTTTGGTGTCTTCTTATATGACGGCAGTCGAAAGAACGTAAATGTGAGTCCAAGCTTCAATTGGCCGAGAGAAAGGAGTTGAAGAAGCATCCTCAGCCATGGGACCGCCTTACACCGGTTGGTATCCAATGGGGGAATGACCCACAGGTCACCCAAAAGGCCATTGAAAATGGGGAAAAGTTGCAAGAGTGTTGGATAAACCCAAGAGCGGAGAACCTGAGAGTGAAATTGGGAGGAGCAAGACCAAGTTGGGGTTGGAACGGGAGGCTGAATGGGCCAGCAGACAACTTTATTTCGTCATGCGCATCGTGCCATTCCCTTGCACAAAGGGAGCATGCCTCGAAAGTTACGCCTCCGACCCCAAGATTGCTAGCACGGGGATGGGCACCCGACGACGACAAGTTGACAATGCATTGGTACTTATCCTAAAGTCTCAATTAGCCCTCCAGTAACAGCGTCTAACGATCCACTAGGTTTAGGAATATTCCACCAGGCCGACCATTTGACCCTGGAGCCAAATCGGGAGACTATTCGTTGCAATTAATGATTGGGTACAGGAATTGGCTTGCCTGGTCACAAAGTCGTAAGTCGACGAGCCGACTTTTTTCGTGACAGGTGACTAGTAGCCCACGCACCAGGGCGAAGTGTTATACCCATAGTTACTAACTGATAGAGATGTTGGAGGCCATAGATAGTAATATCGTTTCTCAGCCCCACGCTACTCGAGGGGTTCACTCGACTGCTGCCTTACCTCACACTGATTGAGCCAGTGTCTCAAATTCCACTCGGTTTTCCTTGGTTACCCACCCCGTCACGATTAAATCCGCCAAGTGTTAGATAAAACTGACCAGAGACGTGGGGTTATCGCTTCGGCCTTTCACTAACAGCCACAAGCAGCGTAGCGCCACGTTAAACTAGCCGACGGCTTGAAGGAAGCGGATACACACAATCACTTGAGATATGCCTTGAGAAAGTTACTTTCATGGTGAACACCATTGGCTTCGTTGACCACGCCTCACGCCTCAGGCGTTTCCTTGCAGAAGCAGCCGGAGGCGGATTTGAAGAGCGAAGCGATCGGAGTAAGCGATTGGAATAATCGTCGCTCTCTTCCGTAAACCATAATTTCAATTTAGGTCATCTGCTCGAGCTCGAGGTCACCCGAAACTGTGCTCAGATTTCTCAAAAGGTTTCAGTTCCGAAAAGAAGAGCGACCGGAAGCTGTCGTATACGGATTCAGCCCGAGAACGTCTGTTGGTCAACGCCCCGTTGGGGCTACTTGTTTCAACTACTTTTCGATTTGAGCCCGCGTTACCGAGAGCAAGAGTGGCTGGCAGGGTGTACGCAATATTCAGAAGCAAGTTAGCTTTCGGATCAGGTCCTCAACAATTCTACAACATATTTGTGGGATTGCCAGGTGACACGTTGCGTGCGACGGTGAATTGCAAGATTCGTTTGTACGGGCATGTAGTATGCGCATCTAAACGACGTTTAACCCTTTGCACAAATTCTTGATCGTAATACGGAAACAGCAAGTATATATTCATTCACCGAGAGTCGTATCGCAGAAATTTACCGGTGACCCCGTTTCTCCGAGTACCACTCACGGAACATACCATCCAAACTCCTAAAGAGTGTATTCTGTGGCACCATCCGAAGCACCGACTTGGCCCGTTCGTTCGCCTCCCGTTTCCCTTCTTCGCCACTGAGGCGGACCCCGAAGTCTTGCAACC
>WNFL01019264.1_pt6 | contig 31292 bp, 30 predicted proteins | sample 5400361 | NCBI WGS metagenome assembly WNFL01 (sample SAMN13153351, study PRJNA577476) | soil metagenome | isolation source: 40 cm soil on Douglas fir-dominated hillslope | place: USA:California | collected 2013-09-17
GGACACCGCGCAGGAGCCGATCAGGAAGCTCCTGCCGAAGGAGGAAGCCGGGGCGAGCCTCGAAGCGCTCCGCCGCGTGCAGGCGCTGGCGCACAGCCTGGGGATCACGAGCCTCGTCGACGGCGGCGTCAACCTGAGCGAGTGGCGGACGATGGAAGAATTAAAAAAATCCGGCGGGCTGAAAATCCGCATCGCCGCGCGCGTCCGGCCGAAAAGCCCGGAGGACTTTCTCGAGATCGACCAGACCCTGCCGCCCGCGACCGGCGACGCGTGGCTTCGCACGGGGATCATCAAGGTGACGCTCGACGGCGGCTCGACCGGCGCTCTGTTCACCCGGCCCTACGCGAGCAACAAGGAGTTTTACGGCGTCCAGGTCAATACGACGGAATTTTTGCGGGAGATCTCCGACCTGGCGAACCGGAACAACTGGCGCATGAGCGTCCACTGCAACGGCGACAGGGCGTTCGACATTTTGCTCGACACCTGGGAAGGGATCGACCAAAAGAAATCGATCGTCGGCCGGCGCTGGACGGTCGAGCATGGAAAAAACATCCGCCCGGACCAGATCGCCCGCGTCAAGGCGCTCGGGCTGATCGTGACGATCCAGGCGGCGCCCTACGTCAAAGGCGAGACCTACATGACGAACTTCGGCCGGGAGCGGGCCGATCAATCCTCCCCGACGCGGGACTATTTGAAAAACGGAATTATCCTCGCCGGCGGCTCCGACTGGCTCACCAACCCGCTGAACCCTTTCCTCCACATGTATTTCGCCGTCGCGCGGAAGACCAAGGCGGGCACCGTGCTCGGCCCGGAGCAGGCGATGACTCCGGCCGAGGCGCTGGCGATGCACACCAAGTACGCCGCCTACGTCATGTTCGAGGAAAACGCCAAGGGGACCCTCGCCGCGGGGAAGCTCGCCGACGTCGCGGTGCTGTCGGAAAATCCCCTGACCGCTCCGACCGAGCGGATCAAGGACATCAAGGTCTTGATGACCGTGGCGGGCGGGGAAGTGGTTTACCAGAACAAGGACTTTTAGTCTGAATTGGATCTTGCCGCGGCCGGCTTGAGCGGCGCAGCGGCGCCCGCACCCATTCTCAGCTTCAAGAACTCCACCATCTCCGCGTAGGCCTGCCGGCGCGCGGCCGGGTTCGAGCCCACCGTCACCCCTTTGCCGGGGTTGACGCCGTTCGGCACGTCCTTCAGCACCCGGAGCGGCGCGTTCGGCGCGTCGAAGTCGTGATAGCTGTCCGGGTAGACGCGCATTTCGAAAGCCATGTCGGGATACTCCGCGCGGGCTTTTTCATAAAGCGCCACGCACGGCTTCGGCGGCGTCCAGTCGTCCTTCTCGCCGATCATGAGCAAGAGCGGCGCGTTCGGCCGGTAGCCCTCGCGCGCGTTCAAGTAGGCCCTGCAGCCGGGATAGAACGCCACCGCCGCGCGCGGCTGGACCGCGTGCCCGGCCACTTCGGAATTCAGCCGGTTGTTGGTGGAGAGCACGGTCGAGCCGCCGTGCGACCAGCCGAGCAGCGCGATGCGGCCCGGGTCCACTTCCGGCCGGGCCGCGGCCCAGGCGAGCGCGCCCAGGACGTCGCGCCGCCGGTTGGCGGTGGTCAGGTCGCGCGCAGCGATCTTCGCGGTACAGATCGATTCGTAGCCGCGCGGCCGGAAGCTGTCCGGCAAGAGCACGTGGTAGCCCTGTTGCCGGAGCAGCTCCGCCATCTCGCGGTGGCGCGCGGTCAAATCCTTGTCGCGGCCGTAGAGCCCGCCGCAGCCGTGCAGCGCGACGACCAGCGGCCCTTTGGCCGGCGAGCTTCCCTTGAGAAAAAACCAGCCGAACAGGCGCACGGCCTGGCCGCCGCTCTGGTCCAGGCTGTCGAACTCGACGCGCTCGGCGCCGACCACGGCCTGGGCGTGAATGGGAGCGGAGCCGGCGAGCAGCAAAACCACGATGACAAACAAATAGCGGAAAAACTGCGGGGATGTCGAGAGGAAAGAAAAAAAAGGCGCGGCGGAGGGCCTTTTCATTTATGCGCGGTCTCCACCAGGCCTTCGAGCCGCCCCACCAGCCCGCGGATCTCCTCGAATCCCTTCTGCCAGAATCTCGCGTCGTGGATGTCCACCCCGAGCGGCCTGAGCAGCGTCTCGGGGCTGTCGGAGCCGCCGGCTTCGAGCAGCGCGAGATACTTCGGGACGAAAGCTTTTCCCTGCTCGCGGTACATGCGGTAGAGCGCCAGCACCAGGAGCTGGCCGAAGACGTAGCTGTAGCAGTAGAAGCGGCTGTGGATGAAGTGCGGGATGTACGACCAGCCCCAGCGGTAGCGCTCGACCATCTCGACCGCTTCGCCGTAGTAGGCGCGGTTGGCGTCCATCCAGAGGTTGCCGACCGTCTCGGGCGTGAGCCTCCCCTCGCGCCGCTTCGCGAAGACCTTCTCTTCGAAGCGGGTGAGGACGTTCTGGCGAAAGACGGTGGCGAAGGTGTCTTCCAGCTTGCCCGCCAGCAGCGCGATCTGGATTTTAGGATCGGTCTGCCGCTCGACGAGATAATCGAACACCAGCATCTCGCCGAAAACCGACGCGGTCTCCGCCGTCGTGAGCGGCGTGTCGTAGTTGAAAAAAGTCTGCCTGCGGCTCAAGCACCCGTGGAGCCCGTGGCCGAGCTCGTGCGCGACCGTCATCACGTCGCGCAGGGTGTCGGTGTAATTGCACAGGATGTACGGGTGCAGCTTGGGCGAAGGCGAGGCGCAAAACGCGCCGCCCCGCTTGCCCTTCCTGACTTCCGCGTCGATCCAGCGCTTGGCGAAAAACTCGGCGGCGGTCTCCCGGAAGATCGGGCTGAAGGCGTTGAAGGCCTCGAGAACGATCCGCTCGGCCTCCGGGAAGGGGAAGCGCGCCGCCTCCGCCCCCACCGGCGCGTACTGGTCGTACAAGGCCAGGCGCGGCAGATTCAACAGGCGCGCCTTCAGCTTGAAGTAATCCTGCGCGATGCCGTAATTGGCTTCGGTCACCGCCATCATCCGGCCGACCGCCGCGCCGTCGATCTCGTTGACCAGATGGCGCTCCAGCATCGGGTCGGGGTAGCGGCGCAGCCGGTCCATGGTCAGGTGGTCCTGCACCAGCGTGTCGTAAATGAACGTCAGCGTCGGCCCGTGGGCCGAAAGCCCGTCGTAAACCGTCTCCAGCGCGCGGCGCCGGACCTCCCGGTCGGGCTCGTGCAGGAGCGCCAGCATCTCGCTCAGCGTCAGCTCTTCGGTCTTGCCCTCTTTTTCCAGCGGAAACGTCAGCGCGGAGGTGATCTCGGAAAAAAGCCGGCCGAACGCGCTCCGCCCGGTCGTGTCCTTCTCGTTGACGATCTTCTCCTCCGGCTCGGAGAGCTTGTGGGGGCGAAAGCGGCGCAGGCTCGTGAGATAGTGGACGTAATTTTTGAGCGCCGGATCGCGGATGAAGCGCTCCGCCGCCCGGTCGTCGAGCGCGAGCCATTCGAGGTCGAAGAAGAGCAGCAGGTTTTGAATCTCCGTCGCCCGCTGCTCGACCTTCTGGTCCAGGTCCTGATACTCGGGCTTGAGCGAGTCCGCGGAGTAGAGCAGGCTCGCGTAGGTCGCGACCCGGCTGAGCGCGTCCTGGATCTCTTCCATCTCTTTCAACGCGCTTAAAAGCTCGCCGGCGGCGAGGCCGGAGAGCCTGCCTTTGAACCGCAGCGCGAAGCTCTCCGCCTCGGTCCGGCACGCGTCGAGCGTTTCTTCGATGCGCGGATCGTCGTGCGAGGCGAAAAGATCGCTCAAGTCCCAGCGGATGCCTTCGGCGCTGTTGCCGGCCATAAAAAAATCCCCTCTCTTTTTTCAGGTAACCATGATTGAATCGTGAGGGCAAGCCTTGATGGAGTTTCGAGCTCCAAGTTTCAAGTTTCCAGTCGTTATGTTATGGCCATACTCGAAACCCGAAACTCGAAACTAAAAACTGCATCAGTAATAAGGAGACTCCATGTCCGAGATAGACGAGCTCAAGAAGAAAGTGGCGATGGCCTGCCGCATGCTCTTTGTCGCGGAGCTGGTCGATTACAGCGGGCACATCAGCGTCAGGATTCCCGGCACCGACAAATTTTTGATCCACGGCCACCCGGTGAGCCGGTGCGAGGTCACGCCCGACGATGTCGTCACGGTGAACCGGGACGGCAAGGTCCTCGAAGGCAAGTGGAAGGCGCCGTCCGAGCTGCCGATGCACATCCGGACCTATCTCGCCCGGAGCGACGTTCAGAGCGTCGCCCACCTGCACAACCGCATGGTCGTGGTGCTGACGATGGCGGGCCGCCCGCTCATCCCGGCGGACAACCCCGGCGCCCTGTTCGGCCCGGGCGCGCTCCCGGTCTACCCGGACCCGGCGCTGATCCACACCAACGAGCAGGGCGACGCGGTGGCGCGGGTGCTCGGCAAGCGCGACGCCGCCATGCTGCGCGGCCACGGCTCGCTCGTGGTCGGCCAATCGATCGAGTGGACCTTCGCCGCCTGCGTCGATCTGGAGGAAAGCGCCGCCCGCACCTGCCTGGCGTCGACTTTAGGTCCGATAAGCTATTACACCGACGACGAGCTCGACCGGGTGGGCAAGGGGCGCCGCAAGATGTCGGTGATTCAGAAAGTCTGGGACCACTATGTAGCCAAAACCAGACAGGCCGGCTTAATGGCGGGAATCTAGTATTAACTAGCTGATAAACCTGGTAAATCTGCTATAAATTATTTCCGACTCGCGGCAAAAGAATATCGTTGAAATCCTTGGGGGCTTGTGATATGCGTAAATATTCCTTGAGCGAAAACCAAAAGGCCCTTATATGTACGACGATTTTCTTGCACGGATTCTGGAGCCGGACACCTGCCTGCCTTCCCAGTTCTATGGGAACCGGGGTCTCTCGCGCCAGCTCGAGGGCGAAAAGCGGCTGATGATCGCCGTCCTCAAGGACGCCGTGGAGTGCCTGGAAAAGTACCGCAGCACCAGAAACGGCCCCAGCCGGGAGCTTTACGATAACGCCATCGAATGGATCGCCGACCCCAGCACGGATTGGCTTTTCTCCTTCGACAACATCTGCGGTTTGCTGGGATTCGATCCGGACTATACGCGGGAGTTTTTATTGAAGCGCGAGCAAAAGCTGGCGCGGCCCGCAGCCCGGGGAAAGCTCTTCTCGCTTTCCGCCGCGGCGTCGGATTGAAGCCTATCTGCGCCGGCCTTTGACCGCCTCCATCTCTTCTCTGATGACCTGCGCGCGCGCGGACTTGGGGCCGAGAATCTTGATCGCCCGCTCATAGTCCGCGACGGCCTTTTCATCGTCGTCCATCAGCAGCATCGAGCGCCCCAGATAATAATAGCCTTCCCCCTGGCGGTTCAGCCTGCCGTAGGCCAGCCCCAGCCGGTTGAACACGACCGCCGAAAGCGGCGCGAGATTGCTCGCGTTCAAATAGGCGCCGGCCGCGGCCTGGAGATTGTTTTCGCGCTCGAACAGCTCGCCTAAGAAGAGATAGTTCAAGGCCTCCCGCGAGTCGGCCTTGAGCGCCCGATCGAACGCCTCGTGAGCGAGCTTGAAGTCCCCCATCTGGCCGTAAAGCCGGCCGAGATCGCGGTCGATGCCGGGCAGTCTCGGGTCGAGCGACCGCGCCTTTTCATAGTTCCCCCGCGCCGGATTTAGTTTTCCCTGCGCCTGCTGTCCCAGCGCGAGAAACTGGCGCGCGGCAGCGTTGTCGGGCTCCGCGGCGACGACCTTTTCATAGGCCGCGACCAGGCCCCCCTCGGCCTGCTTATCCAGACTGATCAGGACCTGGATTCTTCGCAGGGGGTCGACCCCTTCGGGCCTGGAATGCTGCCCCGGGAGCGAGCGCATGATCAGCTCTATATTGGCGATGCGTTCCTGCGTCACCGGATGGGTGAGGAGATAAGCCGGGACGTCCGTCTGGCTGAGCGCCCGCTGCTGATCGAGCGTCTTCATGAAAGACAGGGCGCCCCGGGGATCGTAGCCCGCCTGCGCCATGTATTTCGTCCCGAGCGTGTCCGATTCCAATTCCAGCCCCCGGCTGAAGGCGAACTGCCGCGTCGCCGACAGCGCCTGGCCGACGGCGCCCGCCGCCTGGCCCGCCGCCCCGCCCCGGGCGAGGATCATCCCCAAAAGTCCGAGGAGCGCCAGCGGGTCCGGGCCGGACATGCGCTGCATGTGATGGTTCTTCGCGTGGATGATTTCGTGCCCCATGACGCCGGCGATCTCGTCGGTGCTTTTCGCCCGCTCCATCAGCCCCGTGTAGACGTAAATCGATCCGCCGGGCACCGAAAAGGCGTTCAACTGCGGGTCGCCGATGACGAAGAAACGGTACTCGAAATCCAGCGGCCCCATGACCGAGAGGATTCTCCGGCCGACATGGTCGACGTAGCTCTCGATTTCCGGATTGTTTAAAAGGTTGAGCTGCCTTCTCGCCTCGCGGCGAAACTGCCGGCTGATCCTCGTCTCCTCGTCTTCCTGCACCGCGGCGGGCGCCGATTTGGTGGAGGTGGAGGAAAAAGGAAGATACGAGCAGCCTGCGATCAGCAGGACGATCAGCAGCTGGAAGCGGCGGCCGGGCATCGCTCGATTATAGAGAGTGCCCGGCGGCGTAGCAACAGCGAAAAGGTTGACGTGGATGGAGAGAGGCCCTATGCTCGTTACCTCGAACTCAGGGGAAAAATTCGGCCCGCGTGACACCCCAGTGGAGGGTCTCGAAGGAAAAATCGTGCTCGTGACCGGCGGCGGCCGCGGCATCGGACGCGCCATCGCCCTCGCGTTCGCCGCGCGGAAAAGCCGCGTCGTCGTCGCCGGGCGGACGGCGGCCCCCCTGGAAAGCGTCGCCGGCGAGATCCGCGCCGCCGGGGGCGAGGCGCTCGCGCTCCGCTGCGACGTCGCGCGCGCCGAGGAAGTCGACGACCTGGGGCGCGAGATCGCCGGCCGCCTCGGCCAGGTTGCGATTCTCATCAACAACGCCGGCGTCGCGCCGGCGGCGGCGTTCCTGGAGATGGAGACGCGCCTGTGGGAGGACGTGCTCAAGGTGAACCTCACCGGCGCCTATCATTGCTGTAAAGTTTTCCTGCCCGGCATGGTCGCCGCCGGCCGGGGCCGCGTGATCAACATCGCCTCGACCGCGGCCAAGACCGGCTATTCGCACGTCGCGGCCTATACCGCGTCGAAGCACGGCCTACTCGGACTGACCCGCGCCCTGGCGGTGGAATTCGCCCGCGCCGGAGTGACGGTGAACGCGATCTGCCCCGGCTACGTCGATACCGGGCTCACGCGGGCCAACGCGCGCTCGATGGCGGAAAAGACAAATCAACCCGTCGAGCGGGTGCTGGAGCTGTTTAAGAAGACCTCGCCGCAGAACCGCCTGATCGCTCCGGAAGAGGTGGCGGAGCTGGCGCTGCTGCTGGCGTCGGACTCGGCCGGCGGCATCACCGGGCAGGCGATCGACGTGGACGGCGGCGCGGTGATGGCCTAAAAAAATAGCGAGGAGTCCTGTTGTATGAGCTACCGTAGCTTTCTCTACGAAGTCGAAGACGGCATCGCGACCGTCACCTTGAACGACCCCGACAAGCTGAACGCGCTCACGTTTCAGACCTATGAAGAGCTGGAGCGGCTGACGCGGGAGCTGGCGCAGGACGAGTCGGTCAAGGTCCTGGTGCTCACCGGGGCGGGCAAGGGCTTCTGCTCGGGCGGGAGCCTCCACGAGATTATCGCCAGGCTGCTGGAGATGAAAGGCGACTCGCTCTACCGCTTCACGCGGCTCACCTGCGACGTGGTGAAAAACATGCGCAATGTAAAAAAGCCGATCATCGCCGCGGTCAACGGCGTCGCCGCCGGGGCCGGCGCGGTGCTGGCGCTGGCGAGCGATTTCAGGATCGCCTCGGTCCAGGCGCGCTTCGCCTTTCTCTTCGTCAAAGTCGGCCTGTCCGGCGCCGACATGGGCGCGCTCCACCTGCTTCCCCGGCTTGTCGGCCAGGGGCGCGCGACCGAGCTGCTTTTCCTGGGCGACGCCATCGACGCCCAGGAGGCGTGGCGCATCGGCCTCGCCCAGCGCGTGGTCCGGCACGAAGAGCTGATGGAGGAGACCTACGCGCTGGCGCGCCGCCTGAGAGACGGGCCGCTCTACGCCATCGGCGTGACCAAGCAGCTGCTCAACCGGGAGATGCAGATGGACCTGGAAGCGGCGCTGGAGATCGAAGCGCGGGCCCAGGCGATCTGCATGGAGACGGCGGACTTCCGCGAGGGCTACCGGTCGATCGTGGAAAAACGGCCCCCGGCGTTCAACCGCGCTTAAAAAAAGACCATGCCGCCATTTCTCGAACCCGACCACCCCGAGCTCGGCGCGCGCGCGCGCGCGTGGGCGGAAAAAAATCTGGCGCCCGGCCGTGACGACGGCGCGGAGGTCGAAAAAACCGCCGCGCGGCTGGTCGCCGAGCTGGGCCGCGCGGGCTGGCTCGCTTACGTCGCGCCGGGGGAGTTCGGCGGCGCGCGGGAAAAAATCTCGGTGCGCGACTGGTGCGTGCTCCGCGAGGAGCTGGCTTTCGCCTGGGCGCTGGCGGACGCGATGTTCGCCGTCCAGGCGCTCGGGAGCCACCCCGTCATGCTCGCCGGGACCGACGCGCAAAAGCGCCGCCTCCTGCCGCCGCTCGCCCGCGGCGAGGCGATCGCGGCCTTCGCCATGACCGAGCCCAAGGCCGGCTCGGACGTCGCGGGGATTCAAACCCGCGCGGTCAGGCGCGGCGGGGAGTATCGCATCGACGGGATGAAGTCGTTCGTCTCCAACGCCGGCCTCGCCGGGAGCTACGTCGTCTTCGCCTCGACCGAGCCGGAAAAAAAGTCCAAGGGCCTGAGCGCCTTCCTGGTCCGGGGCGACAACCGCGGGCTCGTGGTCAAGGAAAAAATCCGTCTGCTGTCGCCCCACCCGATCGCGGTCGTCGCTTTCGAAGAGTGCGTCGTGCCGGAGTCGGATCTCCTCGGCCGCGAAGGGGACGGCATCAAGATCGCCTTCGCCGCCTTCGACGCGCTCCGCCCCACCGTGGGCGCGGCGGCGGTGGGCATGGCCCGGCGGGCGCTCGCGGAAGCGCTCGGGTACAGCCGGGAGCGGAAGCAGTTCGACCGCGCGCTGGCGGAGTTTCAGGGCATTCAATTCAAGCTCGCCGACATGGCCACCGAGCTCGAAGCCTCCCGCCTGCTGGTTTATCAGGCGGCGTGGAATTACGATCGCGGCGCGGACGGCAAAAAAAGCGCCTCGATGGCCAAGCTCTTCGCCACCGAGGCGGCGCAGCGGATCGTCGACCAGGCGCTGCAGATTCACGGCGGCGCTGGCCTGATCTCTGGAACGGCCGTGGCGCGTCTCTACGACGACGTGCGCGCGCTCCGAATCTACGAGGGCACGTCGGAGATCCAGAAGCTCGTGATCGCGCGGGAACTATTGAAGGCATGAGGCGCGAGGCAACCGGCGAGAGGGTCTGACTCGCGCCTCCCGCCTCTCGCCCAACCGGAGGTAAGATGGATTTCGAATTATCGGACGAGCTGATCGCCGTGCGCGATCTGGCGCGGGACTTCGCCGCGAGGGAAATCGCCCCGGGCGCGGCCGCGGACGACCGGGAGAGCCGGTTTCGCCGGGACCTCGTCCTCAAGATGGGCGAGCTCGGCTTTTACGGCGCGGTCGTCCCGGAGAGCTACGGCGGCAGCGGCCTCGGCTTTCTCGCGCTCGCGCTGATCACGGAAGAGGTCGCGCGCGTCCACAGCGCGATGCGGGTGTTCATCAACATGCAGGTGGGGCCGGCGCTCGCGCTGCTCCAGTTCGGCGGCGAGGAGCAGAAAAAGCGCTGGATCCCGCCGCTCGTCGCCGGCGCAAAGATCGGCTGCTTCGCCATCACCGAGCCCGACGCCGGCTCGGACGTCGCCGCGATCCGCACCACGGCGGAGAAGAAGGGCAAGGATTATATTATCAACGGCACCAAGATATGGATCTCCAACGCGCCCGTAGCCGACCACGGCCTGATCTACGCGTACACGGACAAAGCGCAGAAGCATCGCGGCATCTCCGCCTTCATCGCCGACTTGAACCAGCCCGGGCTCGGCCGCCGCGCGCTCAGCACGATGGGCGCGCACGCCTCGCCGATCGGCGAGCTCACGTTCGAGAACTTCCGCGTCCCGGCGGAAAACCTCCTCGGCAAAGAGGGCGACGGCTTCAAGATCTGCATGTGGCAGCTGAACCAGACGCGCCTCAGCTGCGCCGCCGGGGCGCTCGGGCTGGCGCGCGCGGCGCGCGAGGCGGCGGTGGACTATTGCAACCAGCGCGAGCAGTTCGGGCAGAAGATCGGCCAGTTCCAGATGAACCAGGATTTGATCGCGCAGATGGTCGTGCACGAAGAGGCCGCCCGGCTGCTCGTCTACCGCGCCGCCTGGCTCGCCGACCGCAAGCGGGCCAACAACCTGGAGGTGTCGATCGCCAAGTACACGGCGGCCGAAGCGGCGGCGTTCGCCGCCGACGCCGCGCTGCGCATCCTCGGAGCCTACGGCTACTCCACCGAATTTCCGGTCGAGCGCTATCTCCGCGACGCCAAGTCCTACCAGATCGTCGAGGGCTCCTCGAACATCCAGAAAATCATCATCGCCCAGGACGCGCTGGGCTATCGGAAGGCGAACCGGGGCTGACCGGCGGCCGAGTTCGATCGTTCACTTCTTTTTCTGCAATTCCAGCAGCACCTGGAGGTTGTACTTGGCCGCCTCGTGGCCGGGATCGATTCGCACCACTTCGCGAAACTGCTCGATCGACTGGTCGATCTCGCCCCGGTACGAGAGCGCGTTGCCGAGATTGTAGCGCGCGTCGACGTAGGCGGGATCGATTTCGAGCGCCGCGCGGTACTCCGCGACCGCCCCTTCCGCGTCGCCGCGCTTGACCAGGGCGACGCCGAGGTTGTTGTGCGCCTCTTTGTAGCGCGGATCGATCCTAAGCGCCGTCCGGTAATGCTCGATCGCCTCGAGAACCGCCCCCCGATAATAGAGCGCGATCGCCAGACTGTTATGCGCCTTGGAAGCGCGCGGGGAGACGCGGACCGCGTGGCGCCACAGCGTCAGCGGATCGCGCCAGACCCCGGTCTCGAGCCAGGCGAGCGTCCCCAGGCCCAGGACGATAATCACGGCCAGCGCCGCGCCGCCGCCGACGATTTCCCGGGCGCGCTCGAACCGGCTTTGCCAGAGGCGAAACAGCGCCCCCCCGGCGACGATCGCCCAGGCGAGGCAGGCGAGATAGGTGTAACGGTCGGCGGCGAGCTGCGACCCGCTCTGGGCGAAGCCCAAAACCGGCGCCAGGAGCGCGAGATAGCAGATCCAGGCCGCCAGCAGCGCAGGCCAACGCCGCCGCTGGACGATCAGGAGCGCGGTGATCGCCAGGTCCACGACGACGCTCGCGCCGAAAAAAAACCAGTCGGCGCTTTCCAAACGAATCGGAATCTCATAGATGGGCGACAGCTCCAGCGGAGCGGCCGTCTTCCACAGATAGAACGCGACGCCGAAGAGCGCCTGTCCCGCCCGCCGGAGGATCGGGTATTGCTCGAGCGACAACAACGCGCCGGTTTCGCGCTGCGCCAAAAGCGCGACGCCGCCGAACGCGACCGCGAGGAGAAAAAAGGGCATCTTTTCCAGCCAGACTCGGCGCGCTTCCGGCCCGAGCCACTTTCCGCCGGCGCCCAGCCGTCTCAACGGATAGACGTCCAGGACGATGAGAACGACGGGGAGAGCCATGCCCGCGGCCTTGGAAAGGAGCGACAGCGCGTAGAGGACGACCGCCGAGGCGATCCAGCGCCGGCGCGCGCCATCCGCCTTGGCCGCGGCGCCTTTCAAGTAGCAGACGATGGTCAGGAGAAAGAACAGGCCGGAGAGAACGTCGCGCCGCTCGGTGACCCAGGCGACCGACTCGACCCTGAGAGGATGGACGGCGAAGACCAGCGCGGCGAAACCCGCCCCGAGCCGCAGGCCGGTGTCTCCGTCCGGTCCGGCGGCCGGGAGCGCCAGGGACAGCAGGCGGAGCGCGACGAAATAAAAGACCGCGGCGTTGGCCGCATGGAGAACGAGATTGGTCAGGTGGTAGCCGAACGGGTCCATGCCCCAGAGCAAATAGTCCAGTCCGAGAGTCATCCAGCTCAAGGGCTGATAGTGGCCCATGTAGAAAGTGGTGAACATCCAGCGGAGCCGCGGCCAGTCGAGCCCGCGGTAGTCGGGATTTTCGAGCAGCGTCTTGTAGTCGTCCCAATCGACGAAGCCGTTTTTGAGCGCGGGGAGAAAAACCAGCAGCGCGAGCGCGGCGACGACTAGGGGCAGCGACCAGCGGAGCCACCACGCGGCGGGCGCCGTTGGCGTCTCGCTCCGGTCCGGTTTTATTTCTCGCGCCGTGCTTTTTGCCATCGCGATCAGGAGGATTGCGGCCCGGATCCGGCCAGCCGCCAGAACGCTCCGCCCATGAGCGCCCAGAACAGGAGCTGTCCGGCGAGCGAGAGAAGGCGAAACTCCCGGATGAATTCAGGCGCGAGCCGGACCGGATCGGGATTATCGGGGAGCAGAAAAAAGACCGCGGCGAGATACGCTCCGTAGGCGAGAACGACCGCGGCCCGCGCCCGGCCGGAACGTCGCATCCGCCGCTCGGCGGCCAGCGCTATCGTCGCGCCGGCGAGCGACAGCGCGAGGAAGCCCAAAAAAAGCTCCTGCCGGTAGCCGATCGTCGCCCCCTCGCCCACCCCCGGCGGATTGGCCGGATATTTGAGCATCGGGAACAGCGCCGCCGACCAGCCGAGCAAGAGCGCCAGCACGAAGCCGAGCCTGCCGCGGCTCAAGCCGGCGTAGCGGCCGCCGACCGCATGGACCAGGAGGCCGAACAGAAGCCCCCAGGCCGCGCCGTAGAGCAGGAAGCCGGCGAAGAGGCCGAGCTTCTGGACCGGGCGGCTGACGACCGGCTCTTCGGGAGAGCCGCCCGGAGACGCGTGCGCATGGGCTTCGATCTCGACGGCGCGGTCGATGAGCGGCTCGGTGAAAAACCAGTGGAAGCCGGCGGCAGCCGCGCCCGCTAGAAGCCCGGCGAGGACGGCGGCCTTGAGCAGCTTCCCGAGAGGCATCTTGCGCCGGTTGGACTTGACTCGAAACCCGAGACTCGAAACTATTGAATTAATGGCAGGGGAATCCGGCCGCGTGGCGCGCGTCGTGGACGAACTCGTGAATCAGGTTCATGTCGAGCGCCGCGGGACCCTGGACCCAGGAGAGCAGATAGCCCTGATCGAGCGCCAGCACGTAGAGCGCGAAGAGCCCGAGCAGCGCGAGACCCGCGAGACCCCATTCGTCGGCGAGAGTTCGAACGGCCGCTTGCATAGATCCCTCCATCTGCTTTGCTCTTTAACCCCTGCGCCGCGATTTTGCAAGCAAAGGTTTTTTCGGCTGTGAACGGTTTCGAAGGGGGCGAGCAGGAGAGCCGCAGGCACGGGAGCGTGCAGCTACAACGACTTCTATGGGCTTGGCGGCGCGGACCGTGGAGATCGGTTGTACGCGGCAAAACGAACGGTTGAACCGGGTCCTCAAGGCACAGGCCCATTGCCTGCGGCTGGAAGGCTTGCCCCCAAGGAACCATCGAAAATTAAACGCGTAGGAAGACGTGCAGCCCGCCGGCGGGACCGGCCGGCTCGACCCGGACTTCGACGCCGTAGACCGCGCGGATGTTCGCTTCGGTCAAAACGTCGCGCGCCGGTCCGTCGCGAAAAACCCTGCCGCCGCCGAGGAGGACCAGGCGCGGGAAAAACAGCGCCGCGAGGTTGAGGTCGTGCAGCGCGGCGATGATCGTCATGCCGCGCTCGCGGTTGAGCCGCCGCATCAACTCGAACACCCGGACCTGGTGCTTCAAGTCGAGAAAGGCCGCCGGCTCGTCGAGCAAAAGGATCTCCGGCTCCTGCGCCAGCGCGCGCGCGATCATCACCCGCTGCTTCTCGCCGCCGCTCAACTCGTGGAGATAGCGGTCGGCGAGCGCCAGCGTCTCGGTCGCCTCCATGCTTTTTCGCGCCGCGTCGAGGTCCCGCTCCCCTTCGAGGCCGAAGGCGCCGTGGCGGCTGGCCCGGCCCATCAGGACGATCTCGGCCGTGGTGAAAGGGAAATGGAGCGGGCTCTCCTGCGGCACCACGGCGAAGAGCCGGGCTAGCTCCCTTCTCCCGTAGCTCCGGACGGCCCGGCCGTTTACGTTCACTTCGCCGCCGCCGGCGCGGAGGACCGCCGAGAGAATCTTGAGCAACGTCGTCTTGCCCGAGCCGTTGGGCCCCAGGACGCCGACCATCTCCCCCCCGGCGATCGAGAGCGACGCGCCCTCGAGCACGGCCCGCGCGCCGTAGGCGAACGCGAGATTGTTTATTTCCACGGCGGGGCTCATAGGGCCAGTTTTTTTCTCCCCTCGCGGTAGAGAAGAAAAAGAAAGAACGGGCCGCCGAAGAACGCCGTGACGATGCCGACCGGCAGCTCCGCGGGCGCGAGCAGGACGCGGGCGAGCGTGTCCGCCCAGCAGAGAAAAATGCCGCCCGCCAGAAACGACGCCGGCAGCAGGAGCCGGTGGTCGCTGCCGACGATCAGGCGCATGACGTGCGGGATCATGAGGCCGACGAAGCCGATCATGCCGCTCACGGAGACCATCGCGCCGATCATCAGCGACGAGGCGACGAACATCTGCCGCTGCACCGAGGCCACCTCGACGCCGAGATGGAGCGCCGTCTCCTCGCCGAAAGTGATCAGGTTGAGCGGCAGCGCCTTGGTCCAGAGCCAGAAAAAGCCCAGCAGAACGTAGGCCCAGATAAAGCCCACGGTCAGATAGGCGCGGGTGGAGAGGCTCCCCATGAGCCAGAAGAGAAGCCCCTGCGCCTGGTAGAAATCGACGATCGAATTCAAAAACATGATCAGCGCCGCGACGAACGAGTTGAAAATGACGCCGGAGAGCAGCAGGTGGTAGGCGTGGAGCCGCCCGTGGAAAAGCGAGAAGCGGTAGACGAGCACCATGCTGAGGAGCGCGCCCAAAAACGCCGCCAGCGGCACCCAGGAGATCTCGGGAAAAAAATCATCCCCAGGATGCCGCCGAGCGACGCGCCGCCGGAAACGCCCAGCATCTGCGGGCAGGCGAGCGGATTGCGTAAGAGCGCCTGCAGCACGACGCCGCAGGCCGCCATGCCGCCGCCGATCGCGATGCCGAGCAGCACGCGCGGGAGTCGCGTGCGAAAGAGAATCTCGGCGTTGGGATCGGCGGAAAAAAGATTGGCCAGCGCGCGCCCGAGATCGAGCCGGACGGGCCCTATCAGCGCGCAGCCGACGGCCGAGAGAACGAGCAGCAGGAACAGGACGCCGATGACCTCGATCATTTTTTTGCGGTCAAGAACTTTCACATCGGCTCCTCTCGCCGCGCCCGCCGCCGGCGAAGCACTCCGGGTGGATCAGGCGCGCCAGCTCGGAGAGCGCCGCGCCGAAGCGCGGCCCCGGCCGCAAGATTTTATCCGAAGGATAGGGATAGATCCGTCCTTCCCGCACCGCCGGCACGGACTTGAGATCGCCCCAGCGCTTGGGGAATTTTTCCCGCTCCGAGCCCATGCCCGCCTCGATGACGACCTCGGGCGCCCGGGCGACCACGTATTCGTCGGGCAGATTGAGCCAGGGCTGGGCCGCGTCCCCGGCGATGTTTTTCCCGCCGGCGAGCGTGATGAGCTCGTCGATAAAATTCCTGCCGCCGACGGCGATCAGCGGCTGATAGCCGACGACCAGCAGCACCGGGCGCCGGCGCGCCGGCGCCACTCGTTTTTTGACGTCGTCGACCTCGGCGCGGATCTTCGCGGCGAGCTTTTCCCCGGCCGCGCCGCTGCCCAAACGCCGGGAGATGGTCCGGATCGAGTCCAGGATATCCCCGAAATTGGTCAGCGGCACCAGCAGCAGCTTCAACCCCAGCCGTTCCATCTCGCGCGCCCGCACCGGATCGGTGGCGCGGGCGACGCCGATGACGAGGTCCGGCCGCTGCGCCATGACCGCCTCGAGGCTCGGATTCATGAAGTCGCCGATCTTCGGTAGCTTTTGCGCCTCCGGCGGGTAGTCGCAATAGGTCGTCACGCCGACCAGCCGGTCGCCGAGGCCGAGGGCGAAGATCGTCTCGGTCACGCTCGGCGCGAGCGAAACGATTCTTTTGGGAATCGCCTCGGCGGCGCGGCCTTGCGACCCGAGGCCGGGCAGCAGCGCGAGAAAAAAAACCAGCGAAAGAAATATTTTGCGCCGTCTCATCGTTGCGCCAGAGCGAAAAGAATCAGGGCCGAGCTCTCGGAGAGCTCTTCGACGGCGCCGAAGGCGTCCCCGGTGAGACCGCCGAGGCGGCGATGGAAGTAGCTTTTGCACGCGAGCGTGAAAAGAGCCACCCAGGCCATGACCCAAAGGCCGGTCCCGCGCGCGAAGCCGGCGGCCAGAACGAACGTGATGACCGTGGCGAAAAAAAGCTGCGCCCCGCTCATGCGGCCGATCAGGCTCGATCCGAGTCCCTCCTTCGCCGCCGCCGAGCGGTAGGCGGCGAGCACCATCGCCCAGCGGCCGAGCATGGGCGCGATCAACAGAGCGCGCCAGCAGTCGGCGGTCCCTGCGATCATGGGCTCGATCGCTTCGATCTTAAACAGCAGGACCAGGACGACGGCGGCGACGCCGAAAACCCCGATATGGGGATCGTCCATGATCTTGAGCATGCGCTCGCGCGCGCCGCCCGCGCCCAGGCCGTCGAAGGTGTCCGCCAGGCCGTCCAGGTGAAAGGCGCGGCTCAAGAGCGCCAGCAGGGCGACCAGCGCGACGGCGAGAAGCGCCGGCGGGAAATAGGGCCGCAATAGATAGTCGGCCAGCACCAGGACCGCGCCCAGAACCAAACCGACCAGGGGGAAAAAAAGCGCGCCCGCGCCGATCTCGTCCGCCGAGCGCGCCGCGCGTCTCGGCCAGGGAAACAGGGTCAGGAACTGCAGCGCGGCGAAAAAAGCCTTCATGAAACCTTCCCGGCGATGCCGGCGGAGTCGAAAGTCGCCATCTCGCCCATGATCTTGACGCCGGCTTCGATCAGCCCCATCGCCAGGCAGGCGCCGGTGCCCTCGCCGAGCCGCATCCCGAGGTCCAGAAGCGGGCTGAGGCCGATCTCGTTCAGCATGGCGCGATGGCCGTTTTCCGCCGAGAGATGCGCGGCGAAGAGATAGTCTTTGACGCCGGGACAAAGGCGGTGCGCCAGCAATGCCGCCGCGCCGGAGATGTAGCCGTCGAGGACCATCGGGACGCCGAAGGCCGCCGCGCCGAGGATCGCGCCCGCCATCGCGCCGATTTCGAGTCCGCCCACTTTCGTGAGCACGTCGAGCGGGTCGCGCGCGTCCGGGCGGTTTAACTCCAGGCCGTTTTCGATCGCCGCGACTTTTCTCGCCCAGCCGGCCTCGTCGACGCCGGTGCCCCTGCCCGTAACATCGCGCGGCGCGGCGCCGGTGAGCGCGCACAAAATCGCCGCGGCGGCCGTCGAGTTGGCGATGCCCATCTCGCCGACGCCGAGGAGCAGCGGCTTTTCCCGCGCCGCCTCTTCGGCGAGGCCGAGGCCCGCCTCCACCGAGCGCTCCGCCTCCGCGCGCGCCAGCGCCGGGCCGCGCGCGAAATTATCCGTGCCGCGCCGTATATTGAGGGCGCGGAGATTTTCCAGCGGCGGAAAATCGTGATCGACCCCGGCGTCGACGACCCGGACGTCGACGCCCGCGTGGCGCGCCAGGACGTTGATCGCCGCGCCGCCCCGGAGAAAGTTATAGGTCATCTGGGCGGTGACTTCCTTCGGGTAGGCGCTCACGCCCTCCGCGGCGACGCCGTGGTCGGCGGCGAAGACGAAGAGGATTTTCTTTCCCAGCCGCGGTGGGACGCTCCCTTGAATGCCGGCGACGCGCCGCCCGAGATCCTCCAGCCGGCCCAGGCTCCCCGGCGGCTTGGTGAGGGAATCGAGCCGCTTTTGCGCCGCGGCTTCCGCCGCCGGGGCCGGCGGCGAGATTTTTTTTAGCGCCTGGTCTAATCGCATGCGCGGCCCTTCACGATCATCGGAACGCCGGCGACCATGAGGACGACTTCGTCGGCGGCGGCGGCGAGCCGCTGGCTGGTCCAGCCGGTGAGGTCGCGGAACGCGCGCGCCAGCGGATTGTCCGGGACGATGCCCCAGCCGACCTCGTTGGTCACCAGGAACAATGGGAAATTTATCTCGCGGGTATTCTCCGCCAGCTCTTCGACCGCCGTCCGGGCGGCTTTTTCGTCGCCGCGCAAAAGGAGATTGCTCACCCAGAGCGTCAGGCAATCGACCAGGGCGGCGTCGACCTTGCCGCGCTGTTCCAGCAGCCGGCGGGTGATCTCGACCGGCTCTTCGACGGTAAGCCACGCGCCGCCGCGGCGCGCGCGGTGGTCGGCGATGCGCCGCGCCATCTCCTCGTCGCGCGCTTCGGCGGTGGCGACGTAGAGCAGGCGCCGCCCGGCTTTCCCGGCGCGCTCTTCGGCGTAGCGGCTTTTGCCGGAGCGCGCGCCGCCGGTGACAAGGACGATTCGACTCTTCATGTCGTTGAAGCTCACCCCGCTATAACCTTCCCGGGCGCGCTTGCCAACTCCGGCAAACGGCGACGAATCTCTCGGCAAAATCCGGATTGGAGCCGAAATGCAGGTGCACGTAGCTCGCGACACACCGCTTGCGCACATAGCCGCGGCACGCGCCCGGCCCGCCGGAGGAGCGGGCGTACGCATGCCGGACGCCGCGCCCACGCGCGGTATTTCCCAGCAGCTCCGAATAATGAAACTCGTGCCCGCGCGCCGTTTGCCCCCGCGGGATAAAGCCGCCGGCGCCAGAGACCACCTCGCGATAGCCCAGCATCCGCAAAGCGGGATGCATCTTCGTCCCGAACGGGTAGACGCCCGCCATCGGATGACGCCGGCCTGTGCCGTCGATCAGGGATCTCGAAAGATACATCAGACCGCCGCACTCGGCGTAGACGGGACCGCCGGCTTCGATAAAATCCCTGACGGCGGCCCGCATCGGCCGGTTGCTCGCAAGCTCCCGGGCGTAAAGCTCGGGATATCCGCCGCCCAGGTAAATGCCCTGAACGCCCGCGGGGAGCGAGCGGTCGCGGATCGGGCTGAAGTCTTCGAGCCGCGCCCCCGCGCGCCGCAAAAGCTCGAGGTTATCCGGATAATAAAAACAAAACGCCCGGTCCCGCGCGACCGCGATAGGAACCTTGGCGCCCGCGCCTTCTTTCGCCGCGGGCTCGGCCGGCCGGTCGATCTCGATTCGCGCATGCGCGAGCAAACGATCCAAATCGACATGGTTTTCGATCAGCCGCGCGAGCCCGCCGACGAAACGCTCGCCGGGGAAGCCCTCCTGAGCCACGGTCAAACCGAGATGCCGCTCGGGAATCTTCACCCGGTCCGCGGCCGGTATGCCGCCGAAGCATTCGAGTCCCGGCAGCGATGCCGTCGCCTCTCTGAGATAATCGAGATGGCCCGCGCCCGCCACCCGGTTGAAGATCACGCCGATCATCCTGGTCTTGCGGTCGAAAAGCCGATAGCCGAGAACCATGGCGGCGGCGCTGCGGGCCATCGCCGAGGCGTCCACCACCAGGACCACTGGGAGGTCGAGCTGCTTGGCCATCTGCGCCGTGCTGCCTTCTTCCGTGGCGCCGCTCCGGCCGTCGTAGAGCCCCATCATTCCCTCGACGACGGCGACATCCTTGTCGCGCAGGTTTCTCAGGAAGGAGCCTCGATTGTAGGCCCTGGACAGCATCCAGCCGTCCAGGTTGTACGACGGCCGGCCGCACACTCTTGCGTGCAGGCCTGGGTCGATGAAATCCGGCCCGATCTTGAAGGGCTGGACCCCGAGGCCGCGCCGCCGGAGCGCGGCCATGACGCCGAGGGCGACCGTGGTCTTGCCGACGCCGCTGTGCGTGCCGGCGATAACGAATGCTGATAGAGATCGCATGGCGCTTGCCGTCTTCTTATGGTCCCGCCGGAGCGACGATCCAGCTCTTGATGAGATTCATATCCAGCGACTTCCCGAGATGGTCCGCCAGACGGTCGATGCGCGCTTCGCGCTCGGCGGCGACGTCCATCCATATTTCCGCGGGCGCGAGACCGACGGCGGCGCGCGCGGCCCGGAGAAACGCATGGCGAAAGTCGTCGCCGTCGAACAGGCCGTGGACGTACGTGCCGATCACCCGGCCGCACGCTCCCACGGCGCCGTCCGCCGCGCCTTCGGCGCCGCCCTGCCGGACGATCTCCGCGAAAGGCTCCGCCCCCTCGTAAATAGTTGCGCCGACGTGGATCTCATAGCCCCGAAAGCAAAGCTCGGGACCGGGCGCGGCGCCGAGGACCTTGGACCGCATGCGGCCTTGAACGCGCCGCACGGTCTTCGCCGAGCCGAGAACCGTTCTGACGGACAGGAGACCGAGCCCCGGCCGTCCATGCGGCCGCCCGCCGTTCTCGACGCCGGCGGGATCTTCGATCGAGGCGCCCAGCATTTGAAAACCGCCGCAGATGCCGACGATGGGGGCGCCGTTGTGGCGACGGCGCCGAATGGCATCCGCGAAGCCGCGTTGATCGAGCCAGTCGAGATCGTCCAGCGTCTGCTTGCTGCCGGGCAGGATGAGCAAATCGGCCGGGGACATCTCCCCGGGCCGCTCGAGAAACGCCAGCGAGACCGACGGCTCCATCGACAGCGCGTCGAAGTCGGTGAAGTTCGCCATGTGCGGCAGGGCGATGACGCCGATGCGCAGCGCCCGCGCCGCTCCCGTTTCGGCGTTTTTCCACCGGCGCGCCGCGAACGGGCGGTCCTCCAGCACGACGCCGTCCTCCTCGTCCAACCCGAGGTCGGGGAGAAAGGGCACGACGCCGGCGCAGGGCAGCCCCAGGCGCCGCTCCATCGCCGCCACGCCGGGCCGCAGCAGGGACCCGTCGCCGCGAAACTTGTTGACGACGAATCCGCGGATGCGCGCGCGATCTTCAGGCTCGAGCAGCTCCACCGTCCCGAGCAGCGCGGCGAAGGCGCCGCCGCGGTCGATGTCGCCGGCCAGCAGGCAGGCCGCGTCGGCGGCGTGGGCCATGCGCATGTTCACGATGTCGTGCTTCCGCAGATTGATCTCGGCCGGCGAGCCGGCCCCTTCGAGCAGGACGAGATCGCGCCCGGCGGCGAGGCGGCGGTAGGCGGCGACCACCTCTGGAAAAAGCTGCTCGACGCGCCGCGTGTGATAATCCGATGCCGTCACTTGCCCCCAAATCTTTCCCAATAAAATCACCTGCGCGCCGGTGTCCGACGACGGCTTGAGCAGGACAGGATTCATCTCCACGCACGCCACGGCGCGGCAGGCCTCGGCTTGCAAAGCCTGCGCCCGGCCGATCTCCCCCCCATCAGGCGTCGCCGCCGAATTGAGCGACATGTTCTGCGCCTTGAAAGGCGCCACGCGATAGCCCGCGTCGGCGAAGATGCGGCCGAGGCCCGTCGTGAGAATCGATTTCCCGACATGAGAAGCGGTTCCCAGGATCATCAAGGCGCGTTTTCGCATCTCTATTTTCCGCCCGCCGTTCGCTCTTCAAGGTCCGGGTCCACGCGCTCGGCGGGACGCACGTCGCGGGACGGCTCCGCGCCGGCGACCCGCGCCAATACGGCATGCAGCTGGAACAACCCCTCGGTCAAAGCCGCCGGGCCGGGCTGCAAAATATAGGTGGACTTGACCTCGTAGATATGGCCGTCGCGCACGGCCGGAACGGCCCGCCAGCCGGCGCGCTCGCGAATCGTTTTTTTGCTCACTTTTCTGCCGCACCAAGAGGCGATGATGACATCCGGCCCGGCCGCGACGACCGCCTGCGGATTCACCACGCGGCGGGCGGCGTCCTGCTCGCGGCGGAGGTCGGGGAAAACCGGCTCGCCGCCGGCGATCTCGATCAGCTCCTCCACCCAGCGGATGCCGCCGATGAGCGGGTCCATCCATTCCTCGAAGAACACGCGCGGGCGGCGTGAAAAGCGGCGCGCCGATTCCTGCACGCGGCCGAGACCAGCCCGGAGCTTTGCGCAAAGGGCAAGACCCTTTTCCTCCGCGCCGACGATCCGGGAGAGAAGGAGAATCATCCGGAAGATCTCTTCGACCGAGCGCTGATTGAAGACCAGCGTGTTGACGCCCGCGCGGATCAGATCGCGCGCGATATCGCCTTGGAGGTTCGAGAAGCCGACGACGAGGTCCGGCTCGAGTGCAACGATCCTGTCGATCTTGGCGGTGATGAAAGCCGAAACGCGCGGCTTCTCGCGCGCCTCCCTGGGCCGGCACGCGAAACCCGAGACGCCGACGATCCGGTCTTGTTCCCCTAATAAGTACAACACCTCGACTGTTTCTTCCGTCAGGCACACGATGCGCCGCGGAAAAGTCGTGGTCTCGGAAGCTCGCTTCTCCATCCAGGAACGACTACGCATGGAAATCCTCCTTCCCATCGAGAAAAGTCCCGGGCGCCGCCCGGTCAGGGAACAATTCACAGCGCGGGTTTTTCCTTTGCCCCCGGCAAAGGCTTCGCGGAGGAATCGGGCGTCGAGAGATAGAGCCATTGGAGCTTGTCCCCTCTTTGGACGAGGTAGCGCTCCGCCGCGACGTTGGAGCGGTAGCCGTTGACTTCAAAGTACCACCAACGGTTCTCGAGAGGGTCGCTTCTCACTCCGCCGATCTCTTCCACGAAATACCGCACGCCTCACCTGCCGGAGGTAGCGACGGGAAAGGCGCTTCGCAAAGCGTCGAACACCGTGCTTTTCTCGGGAACGACGACCGTCTTTTCGAGCCGCGGCCGGCCCGTCGGGCCAAAATCGACGGCGACCGTCACCTCGGTATTTTGGTCCGAAGATAAACAGCCGGCGCTCCAAAGGAGAAAAAATCCCAGCCAAAGAACGGCGCCCCGCGGGGTCGTGACGGGTTTCATGGGCCCACTCCTTTGCTTGCGGCGGGCGCGCCGCCGAACGTTCCCTGAAGCCCCAGAAGAAAATTCACCGGCCGGGCGCGAAAGCCGTCCGCCTCCTCGTATTTCTTGTTGAAGAGGTTTTCGATCTTGGCGAACAGGCCGACGCTCTGCATCAGGTCGACCTTGACCGGTAATTTGTAGGAGCCCGCGAGATCGAAGCGGGCGTAGCCCGGCATCTTGATGCTGGTGAATTTGGTCGCGCTGAAGTCGTCGCGCCGGCCGATGACATTGGCGATCAGGCTCATCTCCAAAGCATCTTGATGATAGTTCAGGCTCAAGCTGCCGCGATGGCGCGGCCGGCGCGGCAGCGTGCCGTCGGCGGTGTCCCAGTCGAGATAAGTATAATTGGCGCTGAGCCCGAGGAAAGAGAGGAGCTTGGCCGCCAGGCTCCACTCCACGCCGTCGAAGCGCGCCCGCCCGACGTTGACCGCGCGGAAACAGAAGGGAGGATCGGCGATGGGCCTGGCTTCGATCATGTCTTTGACTTCGCGGTGAAAGTACGTCGCGCCCAGCTTGACTCGATCCTGAAACAGCCCCTGCTCGACGCCGGCGTTGATCTCCCAGCTCTTCTCCGGGCCGAGGTCGGGATTGCCGAAAGCTGGACAGCCGAAGCCCGCCGGAAAAAACAGCTCGTTCAGCGTCGGCGCCTTGAAGCCCTTGGCGTAGCTCGCCTTTAGCTTGGTGCCGGTCTCTTTGAAGAGATAAGCCGAGGCGAACGAAGGCGTCAACGCCCGGCCGAAGGTCTGGTGGTCGTCCAGGCGGATTCCCGGAACCAGGGTGAGCCGGCGGTCGAAAAACTGAAACTGCTCCTGCAGGTAGTAGGCGATGTTGCGGATCGACCGGTCGATGCCGCCGCTGGTCCGGGCGCTCCGGAGCTTGTACTCGACGCCGAACGTCGTCGTGTTCCAGTCCCACGGCCGGTAGTTGGTCTGGAATTCCCCGGTCAGGATGCGCGGGCGGAAATGGTCCCGGCTCTTGGCGAAATCGCAGGGGCCCGGTCCGCCGCCGAAATCGACCGTGCAGCCGTCCACGTTGTCGCTGTCGCGGATCAGCTCTTTGAAGATCGAGCCGGCGACGCGGTAGTCCCAATTTTTGAATATCTTCTGCTCCCATTCGAGCTTGCCGAGGTACTGCGTCGAGGCCTCGCGCGCGTTGGGGTCGCCCTGGTTTCCGGGGGCGAAATTGTTGCTGTTGAAAAGGCCCACGTCGGTCTGGGTGAAATGGAAGATCCCCTTGAGGCTCGTATCCTCGGTAAACTTGTAATCGAGCCGCGCCGAGGTCGAGAGATTTTCGTAATCGTCGTTGAAGCGGCGAAACCCGTCCGTCTGCAGGTGCGCGACGCTGAGAGAATAGCCGAGCCTCCCTTCCGAGCCTCTTAGCGCCGCGACCTGGCGGTGGGTCGCGCCGTTGCCGCCGGCGGCGGAGAGCGTCAGCGCGGGCGGTCCTTCGCCGCGCTTGGTGATGATGTTGATGACGCCGCCGATCGCCTGCGAGCCGTAGAGCGTCCCGCCCGCGCCGCGCAGCACCTCGATGCGCTCGACGTTCTCGGTCGTGAGATGGGCGAAGTCGAACGCGCCGAGCGTCGCGCTGTTCACCTCGACGCCGTCGACCAGCACCAAAACCTGGTCCGACTCCGCGCCGCGGATAAAAACCGACGTGCCGTTGCCGCGCGAGCCGGACTGGACCACGTCCACGCCCGGCACCTCGCGCAAGAGCTCCAGGACCGTCTCGGCTTTGCGGGATTCGATTTTCTTCTCGTCGATGATCGTGACCGAGTTGGCGACGTTTTGTTCCGGCGTTTCGACCCGCGTCGAGATGGAGACCAGCGGCGGCAGCGTCTCCTCCTGACCGGGCTCCGCGGCGCCGGCCCAACTGGAAAAGAAAATGGAAAAAAACAAAACCAAAAAAAACATAAGGCCTCCTGCTCCCGCGAGAGGGGATGGTTGAGCGGCGCGGATAGGTCTCCTGGCTCAGGCTTTAAAACCTACTCGCCGCGCCTTCCCATCCCTTGCCGGGCTCGGAACAGTGGCTCCTGCGGCTTTCGTGGCCATCACAGTTGCGGGGCAGCGGGGGAATTGCACCCCCTTCCCTTGCATCCGGTGCGGTTGATAAGATTTGTCTCTGTTTGCCTCCTGGTAAAAACTTTGGGCTATCTGAAATCCGCCAGGCGAAAGACCACGGGAATCCGAATCCTGCTCTCCACCGGCCGCGCGCCTTCGCGCGCGGGCTCGAAGCGGCAGCGCCGCTTGACGTTGTCGAGCGCGGCCTGGTCCAGCACCGCGAAGCCGGAGCTGCGATTGACCTCGATCGATTTCACCTTGCCCTGCTCGTCCACCAGGACCCGGAGCGTCACCGTGCCTTCCGATCCCTCGCGGCGCGCCGCTTCCGGATAGTCCGGCCTGGGGCAGGAGGCATAGCGCGCCTGCACGAACGACGCGCCGCCGCCGCTTCCCTGTCCGTTCCCCGAGCCGCTCCCCGCCCCGCCCCGCCCGGCGCCGCCCCCGCTGCCGTTCTCTTCGCCCGAACCGGCTCCGATTCCGCCCCGGCCGGCGCCGGTCCCGGCTTCGTTCGAAGCCGCCGCGCCGCTGCGCGGCGCGGCGGCGCCCGCCATAGCGGCATTTTCCGCCAAAATGACGGATTCGCCCGCGCCCGCGGCAATGGGAATCGTCCCGTTCACGTCCGGCGGTATGACCGGCAGCGCGAGCGGCTCGGCCGGCTCCGGCAAGCGCTCGGCTGCCGCGACCCGCGCCGGCTCGGCGGCCTGTTCCGGTCGAGCGGCGGGCTGCCGCGTCTCAGCGGCTCCCCGCTCCGGACCCTTTTCCGCCGCGGCCTTCCGCCCGGAGCCGGTTGTTTTATCTCCTCCGGCCGGAGGCCCGGCCGCATTCGATCCGCCGCCGTCGTCGATCACCGTGACGACGACCGGGCTCGTCGCCCTCGACTCGACGAACAGCGCCGGATAGGCGAGCGCCGCCGCGTGCAGGGCTATCGACATGAATATAAACCAAGCCGTTTTCATGGACGACCACGACGGCCTCACAATAGAAAGAGAACGAAGAAAAAACGAAGAAACCTTTCTCTCTCTCCCGGAGAGGCCGGTTGAAAACTCTGAGGCAGGTCTCCTGGCTTGGGCTTTCGCCTACTCGCCGCGCCTTCCCGTCCCGATTTCCGGGACAGTGGCTTTAACTTGCGGCTTTCGTCGCCCTTACAGTGGCGGGACCGCGCCGGATTCGCACCGGACTTCCCTGGAGCCTTAGAGCGAAAAGATAAATATACGGCGGAAGGAAAGTTGTCAAGAAGATTTTAAATCGCTCGAGAGGAGGTGCTAATAATTCGCCATCACCGATTCGTCAATCTTCGAACATCGAGGTACTTAACAACCTTGATCCGTGGACAATGCTATAAGCAAACTGCTACTGCACGAACCACAGCACCAGCGGCACGGCGGCGAGCGACAAGACCGTCGAGAAGAGAATGATCGACGCGGCGAGGTCGGGATCGCGGCTGTACTTTTCCGTGAGCATGAAGTTGATCACCGCCGAGGGCAGCGAGCCGTAGAGCAGGATCACCCGGCGGTTGACGCCGTGGATGCCTAAGAGCTCGACGACGAGATAGGCCGAGGCGAAGCCGCCGGCGACCCGGAGGAGCGCGCCGGCGAGCGAGTGGCCCCAGGTGAGCGAGCTTAAACCGTAGAGCCGGTAGCCCAGGCTCACGAGCATCAGCGGGATGACGGAAAGCCCGAGCAGCGAGAGCGGCTGGTAGATCGGCTCCGGCATCCGGAGCGCGGCCAGATTGAACAAAAGCCCCGCGACCGCCGCGTAGATGAGCGGCAGGCGAAAGATATCCCGCCCGCTCCCCCTGCCGCCGAGGAGATAGAGGCCGAGCGAATAGTGCAGCAGCGTGTTGACGACGTAGAACAGGGTCCCGCGCTGGAGCCCGGGCTCGCCGAAGGCGAAGAGCGACAGCGGGATGCCCATGTTGCCGGCGTTCATGAACAGCACGGGGAGCGTCATGCCGGGCGAGCTGAAGCCGGTGAGCAGCCGATAGAGCCACAGGAGCAGGCCGACGCCGGCGAGGATGCCCAGGTTGCCGGCCAGGATCACCGCGATGTCGGCGATGAGCAGCGGCTTGGTCGCGAGCGAGGTGAAGACCAGGCACGGCGCGCCGAGATAAACGACGAACTCGGTGATCGGCTCGAGGCTGATTTTCCGGTAGCGCGCGAAGCCAAAGCCGATCGCGACCAGGATGAACACGGTGACGACCGGCGACAGGGGCTGGAGCGCATCGAACATCGGGTGACTTTCACCCAAGCCGGTCCGGCCTGTCAATCGATTTGTTCCCCATCGGCCGGTCCCGTGCCTTGACAATCGTTTAAGTATTAAATATTTTATAGTTAACAATTTCCTCCATTTAGGAGAAACCCATATGAAGCTTCTCTTTATCACGCCGCCGATGGGCAACTGGGCCCCCTGGGGCGACCGGCACCTGGCCGCCAATCCGCTGCACGCGCAACTCGCGGCTTTTATTCGGGAAAAGAAGAGCGCCGAAGTTGAAGTTCTGGACTGCCGGGCCCTCGGCCTCACCGACGACCAGATGATGGAGGAGGTCAAAAGGCGGCGTCCGGATGTCGTCTTCTTCGGCGGCATGATCGCCGCCGGAGGCGGCGCCGCGCAGCTGAACCGGTTTCACGCGGCGATGAAGCGCATCAAGGAATTCGATCCCAAGATCGTCACGGTGGGCGGCGGCCTGATGTACACCGCGGTGCCCGAGAAGATCATGCGCGATAACCCGCAGCTCGACTACGCGCTGGTGAGCGTCTTCGGCGACTGCGAGTACACCATGCAGGAGCTGCTCGAAACGTTGAAGCAGCCCTCGCTCAAGCTCGACGAGGTGAACGGCCTCTGCTACCGGAACGGCGAGATCAAGCTCACGCCGCGCCGGCCGCTCATCACCAATCTCGACGAGCTGCCGATGCCCGCCTACGACTTGTTTCCGATGGACCGCTACTGCGGCTACTCCGTGCTGCCGAATTATAACGAGGCCGTGACCTCGCGCGGCTGCGAGGGCGCGTGCCACTTCTGCTACGAGTGGTGGCTGGTCGATTCGCGGAGCCCGCGCGACTTCAGCTCGCACCGCACCCGGAGCGGCAAGAAGGTCGCCGACGAGATGGAAGTCCTGAACAAGAAGTACGGCGTCAAGGCGCTGACTTTCATGGACGACGACTTCAACTCCGACCGCAAGAAGATGGTCGAGCTGGTCGAAGAGCTGGAGAAAAAGCGGCTCGACATGAGTTGGTTCATTTTGAGCCGCGCGCAGAACTTCATCCGCGACCTCGATCTCATTCCGCGCCTCCGCAAGGTGGGCCTGTACCAGACCTTGATCGGCGTCGACGGCGGCACCGACGAGGAGATCGCCGAGGCGCACAAGGGGCCGATGAAGGTCGGGGTCAAGGAATTGAAGGAGCTGATCGCTTTCCTGCGCAAGAACGATATCTCGACGGTCTGCACCTACCTGAACGGCTTCTGGGAAGACGACGAGGCCCGGGTCCGCCAGCGCGCCCAGGCGGTGGACGAGATCGACCCGGACATCGTCATGATCCAGCTCTTGAACCCGATTCCCGGATCGCCGATCTTCAAGCGCGCGACCAAGGAGGGGCTGATCGAGATCGCCGATTTGAGCCTGTACGACCTCGAGCACTGCGTCATGCCGACCAAGCATCTCACCCGGCAGCAGCTGGGCGAGCTGACCGGCTGGGCCTTCCAGTCTTTTTACAGCAAGCCGGGGCGCATCGAGCGGATCTTGAACGGCTACAGCTCTCCTTTCGTCCGCCAGAAGTTCCTCTCTTTCAAGGAGAACGCCGCAAAGTACGAGAAAGGCGCCGCCGAAGACGCCGTCGCGATCTGACCGGTTTTTCTCCGCCCCTTCGGAGCCGTGGCTTGTCCGGTCGGCGGAGAGTGCGGCCCGAAGGGCGAGGTCACAGGGACGCGGCGCAACACGGCAGGCCCCGCCCTTGGGAATTACCACCTTCGGGGTGCCGGCGGGGCGGCCTTCAAGACAGAGACTTATTGACCTCGCCCGTAGCGGGCCGCGCTTGACGCCGAGAGCGCAGATTTATTAGGGATAAACGGATCATGGAAGAGCGCGCGCGCCGGCCCCTCAGCGGCAAAGTCGTTTTAATCACCGGGGCCAGCCGGGGCATCGGCGCGGCCGCGGCCAGACGCCTGGCCGCCGGCGGCGCCTCGGTCGTCGTCAATTATCTGAACCGCCGCGGCGAGGCCGATAAAGTTTTAAAAGACGTCGAAAACGAGGGCGCGAGCGGCATGGTCTGGCAGGCCGACGTCACCGACCGAAGCCAGGTCGAGCGGATGGCGCGCGCGGTCGGCGAGAACTTCGGCCCGGTCGACGTGCTCGTCAACAACGCCTTTTTCCCTTTCGAGATCGCGCCGCAGCTCCAGCTCTCCTGGAAGGGGCTCGAAGAGGCGCTGACCAAGGAGCTCGCCGCCCTGCACAATTGCGTTCAGGCCTTCGTCCCCGGCATGAGCGAAAAAAAGAAGGGCAAGATCATCGTCGTCAGCACCCGGCTGGCGCAGCAGCCGCTGCCCCGGATGGGCGCCTACGCCGCGGCCAAGGCGGGGCTGGAGTCGATGGCGAACACGCTGGCGATCGAGCTCGGCCCCTCGGGCATCTCGGTCAACATCGTCACGCCCGCCTTCACGCTGACCGACGCCTCGACCGTCATGCCGGAAAGCTACAAGGAAAAAGCGCGCCTGAGCCGGCCGCTGCAAAAACATCTTTATCCCGAGGACATCGCCGGCGCCATCGCCTTTCTGGCCGGCGACGAGAGCGACATGGTGACCGGGAGCAACATCCTCGTTACCGGAGGAAGCCACCTGCAGTTCTAAGCCCAGTGCTGAGCGGTGAGTAACTCAGTACCCAGCACTCAGTACCCAGCACTCAACCATGCTGACCCTCGATCAAATCGTCGAAAAGCTCAAAGCGATCGTCGGCCCGCGCTTCGTCTCGACCAACCCGATCGACAAGATCAACTACCAGCACACGCTCGCCTACGGCGCCTACAAGGCGCTCCCGGACGTCATCGTGCGCGTCGAATCGGACGCCGCCGGCGACAACCCGCTGGCGAAGATTCTGAGCTTCGCGAGCGAGCATAAGGTTCCGATCGTCGCCAAGGGCGGCGTCGGCATGGGCATCAGCTCGCCGCTGAAGGGCGGCATCCTGCTCGACATGCTCGGGATGGACAAGGTCGTCGAGGTGAACCCCCGGCTCCAGTACGTCGTCGCCGAGGGCGGCGCGAGCGTCTACGCGATCCACCACGCGCTTAGACAGCACGGCTTGATGCTGCCCAACTTCGGCACCTACGAACAAGGGCGGCATCGGCTACGGCATGACGCGCTACGGCTGGATCGCCGACATGGTGCTCGGCCTGGAAGTCGTGCTCGCGAACGGCGAGACGCTGCGCCTCGGCGCGCTCGCCAATCAGGGCACCACGTTCGGCCCGTTTCAAAAATGGATCCACCTGCCGGACTTCCTCGGCATGTTCACGCTGGCGGCCGGCTCGCTCGGGATCATCAGCAAGGTCTGCCTGCGGGTGATCGAGGGCCGGCGGGAATGGCTCCACGACTACTGCTACACCTTCCGCCGCGACCAGTTGGAGGGCGTGCAGGAGGCGATGATGAGCCTCGTCAAAGGCGAGGTCGTCTACGACATCCACTTCGTCGATCGCTGGCAGTACCACTGGCCGATGGAGGAGGGGCTGGTCGATAAAGCGAAAGTTCCCGGCGACGCCTGGTTCTTTTTGAAGACGATGCTCTTCGCGCGCGACGCCGAGGAGCTCGCCTACAAAGAGAAGCGCATGCGGAAGATTTATGAGGACCAAGGCGGCGTCGAGGTCGTGGAGATCGCCGAGAAGACGATGGGCGCGCGGGCGCAGGAGCACGGCCTCCACGGCTGGCCCGACTGGCACGTCATGGGACCGGACGGCTGGTGCGGCGCGGTCGTGCGCCACACCGGCATGTTCGCCGTGACCTCCAAGATGTACCCGATCGCGTTTTTGAAAGAGATGTACGATCTCGACGAGGCGGCCAAGCGCGAGTGCGGGCTGTGGGACGCGGCCCACTCGCCGCAGCACGACAGCTACGTCACGCGCGACCTGGCGATGAAGGAAGAGTACTTCGTCTTTTACAACCCCTACGACGACGAGGACGTGGGGAGACTCCGCAAGTGGATGGGCCAGGTG
>WNFL01062454.1_pt2 | contig 31238 bp, 25 predicted proteins | sample 5400361 | NCBI WGS metagenome assembly WNFL01 (sample SAMN13153351, study PRJNA577476) | soil metagenome | isolation source: 40 cm soil on Douglas fir-dominated hillslope | place: USA:California | collected 2013-09-17
TCACTTTCGCAATATCGGGCGAACATCTTGCCGATGGTGCGTGCAGGTTATCGGACCCGGTGGCACAAACCGGTGAGACACATGGATACAAGCGAAATTGTGCCTGCGTTTTCCTACCTTTCCACTCGGGTAAGAACCGATGGAGCAATAATGAAAAACACTACAGACATAAGAATAGCCGTTCTGATCGACGCCGACAATATTCCCCATTCCAATATCAAGGGGATGATGGAGGAAATTGCAAAATACGGAACGCCTACCTTCAAGCGGATTTACGGCGATTGGACCAAGCCCAACCTGGGGGGGTGGAAAGGCGTATTGCTGGAGAATGCCATCACTCCCATTCAACAGTACAGTTATACGGTAGGCAAAAATTCCAGCGATTCGGCCATGATCATCGACGCAATGGATATTCTTTACACAGAGAAGGTCGATGGATTTTGTATTGTTTCCAGCGACAGTGATTTTACCCGGCTGGCTACGCGGCTGCGGGAAACGGGCATGATGGTCATCGGCATGGGCCAGAAGAAAACGCCGAGCCCGTTTATTGTCGCCTGCGATAAATTTATCTACCTCGAAATATTGAAAGGGGCGCCCCGGTCCCGGGTCGAAACCGGAAAAGATAAAAAAGAGACGAAGACAGAAACCGAAACGCTGCAAAAGGTCGACGACGACACCATCAACTTGATCTCTGGTACGATTACCGACCTCGCCGACGACAGCGGGTGGGCTTTCCTGGGAGAAATAGGAAGCTTGATCCTTAAAAAACAGCCGTCATTTGATCCACGAAATTTCGGATTCGGGAAGTTGGCTCCATTGATCAGGAGCATCGGAAAGTTTGAAATCGACGAACGGGAAAGCGATAAAAAAAGGGGAAAACTTATTTACGTAAGATTGAAGGGGTAGACGTTGGACTATTTTACGAAAGCCATGAGGCATCTACTGCCAACTACCTACTGCATTCCAAGGCCTGAAAAATAATGAGAACAAAAACGACACTTAGGACCTTCACCATTCTAGCTCTCCTGGCTCTGAACATCGGCTGCGATCAGGTCTCGAAAAGTATTGTCCGTCACCGCATTGCCTACGATGAGAGAATCAGGATTCTTAACGATCGTGTTACGCTCACCAAGATTGAGAATGCCGGATCATTTTTGAGCCTGGGGGATTCGCTTTCCAATCCGATGCGATTTATTCTGCTCACTTTATTTCCATTGATTTTTCTTGCGGTGGGAGTCGCGGCGCTCTTTATCAAGACCCGGCTCAGTATAATTAATGTACTCGGGTTCAGTTTTGTATTGGGCGGTGGCATGGGGAACGTGTACGACCGTGTCGTTCACGGTTCGGTTACTGATTTTATCCACATTGATTTTGGCTTTTTTCAAACAGGCGTGTTTAATATGGCCGATGTATCAATCATGACGGGTATCTTCATCCTTTTAGTTAACTCCTATTTGCGGCAAGCCAGGGCAATTCGGATTAAGCAATAAAACGACACGTCTTTTGATCATGAATCAGCAACTTTTCGAATCCGTCGACCACTACGTCAGTGGTCTATGGGGCGACCAGGACGAGGCATTGATCGTCGCGGAGCGATCCATCGTCGAAGCCGGTCTTCCTCAAATCAGCGTATCGCCCAACCAGGGGAAATTCCTCCACGTGTTAGCCCGGCTGTGCAAAGCCAACCGGATTCTGGAGATTGGAACGCTCGGCGGCTACAGCACTATTTGGATGGCCAGGGCGCTGCCTTCTTCCGGACGGCTCATCAGCCTGGAGCTTGATCCCCTCCATGCTTCTGTTGCACGCAAAAACATTATTCACGCCGGCCTGGATTCTCTCGTCGAAATTCGGATCGGGAAAGCGTTGGATTCCCTGGCTCAAATGAAAGCCGAGAATGTGCTGCCTTTTGACATGATCTTCATTGATGCCGATAAGCCACCGTATGCAGAATATTTTCAATGGGCCCTGCAACTGTCCAAATCGGGTACTCTCATTGTTGCCGACAATGTGATTCGCGAGGGCAAAGTACTGGACGCAACCAGTTCGGACCCCATGGTCCAGGGGGCACAACGGTTCAATCAATTGCTAGCCTCTCACCCAGGTGTTACCGCTACTATCATCCAGACGGTTGGTCTTAAAGAACACGATGGAATGGCGATCGCAGTGGTGAAATAGTCGATAGTCTATAGTCGATAGTCCATAGTTTGTCGATGCCAACTGCCAATTGCCAACTGCCTACTGCCTACTGCCTACCTTTTTTGGTTCAACTTGACGACACATTAAACCAACGTCCCCTCCCTATCCCGCTGCCTCAACACCTTCTTATCGATTTTTCCAACACTGGTCTTCGGAATTTCCTTGACAAAGATAAATTTGTCGGGGAGCCACATTTTCATGAATTTTTGAGCCAGGTGAAGGGTCAATTCATGTTGTTCCGGTGCTGCATCCGCGGAAGCGGGAACGATCAGGGCGAGCGGGCGCTCGTTCCATTTTTCGTCAGGGATGGCGATCACTGCAGCCTCTTTTACTTTGGGGTGGGCGACAAGGGCATTCTCCAACTCCACGCTGGAGATCCATTCGCCGCCGCTCTTGATCAAATCCTTTGTCCGGTCGGTAATTTTCATGTACCCTTGCGCGGAAATGGAGGCGACATCGCCGGTGCGGAACCATTCGTCTTTTGTAAAATGTTCGGTTACCGTGGCAGGGTCCTGTCTGAAATAGCGCTTCGCTACCCACGCCCCGCGCACCTGCAATTCGCCTACGGAAGTTCCATCCCATGGCAACTCCAATCCGGCTTCGTCCACAATTCTGATTTCCACGCCGGATACCGGGTAACCCTGCGTTGCTTTGATGTCCCACTTGTCCTGATCCGTGAAATGGGCATGTTGTCCTTGCAATTGGCAGACCGTTCCCAACGGTGACATTTCAGTCATGCCCCAGGCGTGCACTACGTTGACCTTCAATTCCTTTTCGAAGGCCTCAATCAGCGAGCGCGGCATAGCGGCCCCCCCAACAATCAAAGCCCGCAGGCTGGATAAGTCTCTCGCTTTTGATTTTAGCTCATGGTACAATCCATTCCAAATTGTAGGCACACCGGCCGCTACGGTTACCTTCATTTTTTCAATGGTTTCTGCCAGCGAGGCCGGCGTCAGGTGCATCGACGGCATTACTATTTCTGCCCCGACCATGGTGCACGCATACGGCAACCCCCAGGCCTGGGCATGGAACTGGGGAACTACGGGAAGTACGACATCGGAGGCTACCAGGCCAAAGCAATTGGTGAGATTGATCGCATAAGTGTGCAAGAACATCGATCGATGACTGTACAAAACTCCTTTGGGATTCCCTGTTGTGCCACTGGTATAGCAAAGCCCCATCGCCATGGATTCGTTGGTAGAACGCCATTCAAATACGTCACTGGCGCGGGTGATGAGATCTTCGTAGTAGAGGAGGTTGGGAAGCTTCGCAGGCGTGCCGGAGGCGGCATTGAGTAAAACAAAATGCTTAACCCCCTTGATTTTGTCTGCAATTGCCTCCATCATAGGCAGTAAGGAGTAGTCAACAAAAATGACTTTGTCGTCGGCGTGGTTGATGATATAGGTAAGTTGTTCACCGGAGAGGCGGATGTTGAGGGTGTGGCATACCGCGCCACTGCCGGGAATCCCAAAATAGCATTCCAGGTGTTGGTAATTGTTCCACGAAAACGTGGCGACCCGGTCACCGGCATTTACTCCTAACCGATCAAGGACGTTACCGAGGCGCTTCGCCCGCTTGTATAAATCGGCATAGGTGTAGTGATGAAAAGAACCGTCTGCCAATTTGGTGTAGATCTTTTTTTGCGGATACATTCTGTTGGAATGTTCAAGGATGCGGTCCATGGTGAGCGGATAATCCATCATCAGCCCGGGGAGTGAGTGATCTTTCATAAGAGGCGGTTGGGTTAATTCAATGTAGCGATTTGCCACCACGTCACAAAGAACTGCCACCGCCAGGCGCTACGGCAGGCACGAAGGAGAACCCATCTTAAATTTTAAACCTTGAATTTTAAATTTGAATTAGTGGTGCTCTTTCTGGTAGTGCTCTCGCAGGATATCGTCGGCAAAGTCGTTGGTGAGGTCGCGCACGACAGTGTGCACGTGATTGGCGTTGTTCTGCGTGTTGTCGTATTCAATCAGCAGCGTCGGCCCCTGGATCCGGTAGTAATTGGGGATGCCGGGCTTTAGACTCCCCGCCCAGGCAAATGACAGATTCGCAATCCCTGCCTTCGTAACCTTGTCCATGAGCTTTCTGGAGAAACCCAATTCGTATTTTTGTACAAAGACATCGAGCAATTGGGACAGGAGTTTTTGCTGAGATCCATTCATGGCGGAGTAGAGTAAACCTGCAGGCTTCAGTTCCTCCGCTTTTCGGTTGTTACCGGTGATGATTTCTGCGGGTGCTGTTTCGGCGATAATGCCGGTTTTCTTTTGATCTTCGGTCAGACTATTGACCAATGCAAAGCCGAGGTCTGTTTCAAGTTTAAGCATTTCTTTACCCTTCAGGGGCCCGCTCTGAACAATACCCGGATTGCTTCCCCAAAAGGTAGGCGTGGAGGATACCAGTTCCCGGCGGTCGAAAGAGAAATTGATGGCGAGGTGATGCCCCTCCAGTCTCCAGCCCCACGTTTGATTTTGGGATGGGGTACCGAAAATGGTTACATAGTAATTCAGGGGATCGCGATGCGTGTCGCCGGGTGCCCGGCCTTCCACTTCTCGCAGAATATTTTCATTGGCCATTATCTCGTTGGCTTTCCCATAGCCTTTCTCACTCAGCGATATCTTCAGCAGGGCCAAAGCTCCATCACGCTGGGGTTGTGTCAGATTCTTGAAGGCAACGCCGTTTCGTTCACGCGGAACGAAGTGCCAGTTGACCCGCTCCGGGTCGTCGAGTACGTATTGAGCCTTGGCTTTTGATTTTTCATCCAGCAAACCAAGAAACGCATTGGCTGCCGACGCAGCGTCCTGGGCGTTGACGCCAATTTGAAGGATGCAGAAGAAAAGGAACAGTATCTTTTTCATGAGGACGAGCGGAAAATGAAAATTACAAAAAGAAATTATCACTTCCTCTTTTTTTTCCTGCCGAACGCTTCATCGATCAGTCCCGCCTCGAATAATAATGCGCGGATCCGATCGTCGTTGATTTCATCGAGGGATTGGAAGTACATGTAATGGACCTGCTTGCGCCCCTCGACCAGCAAGGCCCCGTCTTCATTGGCCATCCGGTTGCCGTAGTAGAAGCCGAGGCCTACCCGTTTCTCTTCTTTTGAATTCGGTGTTTTTTTCGAACACGATTCCAATAAGGGCGGCCAGATAAAGCAGATCATCCGGTGATGCCGGTAGAATGGCACGCCGTACTGGAGCAGTTCAGTGGCGTTCGGCAAGCATTCCAAAATCAGGGAACGCAACCGCTTTATGATCAATTGATCTGCCCGGGGAAGTGCCTGAATAAGTTCTTCCACCGATTCGGAACGGTCTTTTGTGTTGAAGGCCATGGCTTGGACTGCAACACCAAATTAAGAAACGGCACTGACAGCTGTATGGCAACAGGCCGTCCCCGGTTTGCCTCTTTTTTGCATTGGTTAGGCGGGTGGGGCCTGGTCTTTTACAAACAAAGGCCTCACCGTGAACCACGCCATAGCCGGGAAAAAATGCATGGGCACGGCGAGTCCGGGAAATAACTCGGGGCGAGCCACATCGAGGGGTAAGGTAGCCGAGATGGGTATAATGATACTGGCAAACGAGAGAATGGTGAATGTAAAATTGAAGATCAGTTCCGCTTTGTTGCTGAACCATTTCGTCATCAGCCAAAATCCCACGGCAGCAAGCAGGCAACTCAGCAAATTGATACTTGCCAGGCTGCCTGCATTGATGAGCCTGGAATAGTCGGCTTCCGTGGCGAAGAAGTATATCCGGTCATAGACGATGCCCGCCACTGCCGATAGTACGCCGGCGCTGAGACCCCAGAAGAAGATTCGCTTGAACAACGTTATGGTTTCGAAACCGGAACGGAGATATCAATTTTAAAAGAGGCAGCACCGTGTTCCGGCTCTTCCGTATTGACATTATAGTCGAGCCGATTGATCTCGAAGCTGGAAGTAAACAATCCTCCTTCGTCTGTTTTTTGGTAGACGAAGGGCAAGACAAAATCTTTCGTTACACCGTGCATTTGAAGTGTTCCGTTTGCGACATAACCGTTTGCCGTTTTGGTGATCACCGTGGATTTGAAACCAATGGTGGGGTATTTTTCAGCGTCAAACCATTTGGTTCTTCATTCCGTTGCCTGTGTTGATCGTCGCCACGTCGATGCTAACGTCAAATTGGGAGGCGGCTAAATTATTCTCATCGAACGCTACGGCTCCTTTTAGCCCCGCGAATGTACCGGAAGGATCGTGGCTGGAGAATTTAATGGTGTAGTCATCGTTGATTTTCCAATCCTGGGAAGCAATGAAGGTGAAGGCGGAGGTCGTCATCAGCGCCAATGCCGCAAGAGGATAAACTAATCGTTTCATGGTAAGGGTTTTAAGTTGAATAATATTGTTTAGGGGTGATTCAAAAGCATCATCGGCTTTAACAGAGATCAGCCTACGGCTTTAGAACGCGAAATTGCACGAAGGGATTGTTGTTTCCTAAACTACTAGACGATGGGTGAGAAAGTTTAGACGAACAGGCGAGAAGCATCGATCGTTGCCTGCCGTGAAGGTTTCGGCAAGGGCAGCAGTCTTCAAAGTTGACAGTTGACAAGAAGCAGTAGACAACGGTTTTGTTGTACGTTAGTGTTGACTATATGGGATGGCGTCCCCATACTGCCCGCTGCCCACTGCCTACTGCTTACTGCTTACTTGTCTTCTTGCGCGTGGCCTTAAAAGGAAACTTCGCGTCGTCGGTCGACAGGTTGCCTGCCATATCATTTTCGTCTACGGAGGCATCAAGATAGATCGGCGTGCCCTGGTAGTCGAAGTCCCCCGAGGTTTTCTTTGTCTTGGGGTCAAAGGAGAATTTCTTAAAAGGCAGATCGGCGCCCTGGGAATTTAATGTAGCCGCGAATACCTTCTTGTTTTTTGTGACGATCATGGTTCCCGCATAATCACCGTTGGGTGTGCCGGTAACGGTGTAATCCCACGAGCCAACCGGCGACACCGACGCACAACCGGCCAGAGAAAGACAAAAAATGAGCACCAGAAAAGTTCTTTTCATAATACGAGGAGTTTTGGTCTTGGATAAATGGATTGAGCCACAATTTACTAAAGTGAACTATCACTGCGCACGGCGACGACATTTTTCCCGTTAATTACTTTTCTGCTCGCCGGGTATAGTTAGTTTTTCAACATTCCAACCCTCTACTTGAATTTCAGGATGGGGACCTATTTTGTCCAACGGCGCACTGACGGACACCACAATGTTTTCTCCGGGTTTCAGCGAAAAGTAATTCGCTGACCAAAAGCTGGGCAATATTTCTTCTCCCTGCTGCACGAGCTGCGGCCGGACAAAGAACGCAAGTTGTTGTGACGGGTTGGTGAGCAAAAGAGTCCAGGTGTTTTCATTTCTCCCTTTCTCTGATTTTAACACGGCTGTCTCGACCCTTGCCCGCGGCATGTTGTTCAATGGCTTGAAATCCTTATCTGCAGCCACCCAGTAGACATTCCTCGATATCACCTTGCCGGCTGCATTTTTCAGATGGAGCATTACAAAAGCGACCCCCTTGGCGCTCGCGAGTGCCGGAGTGACCAGGGAAACCGATTCTTTGACTTCGGAAGGTCCAAGTCCGAGGCTGGCGCTCTGGTGGAATAAGGATTTTGAGTTGATATCCAATAATTCGGCATCCACGGTCAATCCCGATACCGGCTGGTACGTGCGGTTGACCACCTCCACCGTTGCCGTGCGCCGATTGAACAGGATGTGTAATGGCTCGCATGCATTCTGCATGAAATAGTATCCGGCATTGGGCTCCAGATACCAATCGTACACCTGCCAGATCACGCTCGGAAAGGCTGCGTTCAATTTCCAAAGCATTAACCCACCGATATCGTTGAGCTTGTGTTCCGCAGCTTCGAAGATCGCCTGATATCCCATTGCGTTCATCAACTGCATTTTGTTCGAAAAATCCTCCATGCCCGAGGGCTCCCCAAACCGGCTGATCATGTCTTTATAATAAAGCTCGTAATGACCGTTGCCCGTTGCGGCATCGTGGTAGCCCCATGTATTGTTCATTGGGAATGGCGCAGTGCGGTCCCAAATCAAGTTGGGTATGATTTTCTTCAGCGAATTATAGGGTGGTTGAGAAGGTATACCGGTCTCATCCTTGAATACCCAATCCGGCGCTTTTTCAGCGAGCTCGTAGTAATCATTTGGGTCAGTCCAGCGATACGGGCCGCCGCTGTAAACTCCGGGCGGTTTATCATCGGGCCATGAACCTTTCCATCCCGCGGGGAGCTTGGCGAATCCGGATGAACTTGGGATAAAAGGTCGCGTACCGTCCAATGCAACAACACTATCACGCATGGCATCGTACAGTTCTTTGCGCGCATGCCCCTCGTTGCCACCGGTCCAGACCAGGAGACTCGGATGATTCCGGATTCTGTAAAGGGTGCTCGTCATGTTTCGGACAAACACCTTGCTTTCGAGTGGCCAGTCGGGTGAGCCTTTGAATTCTCCTTGTGTGTCTCCGGTGACCCAGAAATCGGACCACACCAGCAGCCCAAAGCGGTCGGTAAGGTCAAAGAAAACATCGGGGGGTGTGATGCCTCCTCCCCAAATCCGCACGAGGTTGATGTTGGAATTTCGACAAAGATGCAATTCCCGATCGTAGCGAACCGAGTCGGTGTTGAGCATCATATCGGGTACCCAGGCGCCTCCCAACAGGAAAATCTTTTTTCCATTGACATAGAAATCACGCCGCAGCGAATTGTTTACCTCCACCGTCTTTGAACTCGCCGTGCGTACTCCAAACGCCAGGGAAATCTCGTCGCTCACCCCAAGAGCATCAGCATACTGAAAGGTAACACGGTACAAGTTTGGCTTGCCATATCCATTGGGCCACCAGAGATGGGGTTGCCGGATAAGGAGTTCTTTGATGTTATCGGAGTGGAGGCTTATTTTTTTGGATGCTCCCGGGGTCATTGAAACGTCTCTTGAAAACTGTACCGGTGAACCCACAAAATTCTCAGGTTTGATGGTCACGGAAAGTTTGCCCTGTTGAGATTGTTGATTATGGTTAGAAAGTGTCAAGGACAGGGAGAGTTTTGCAACGGTGGTGTCGGGCAGGGTGGGCAATTCCGTTTTGATTTGCGGTCGGGTGAGGGTCACCTGGCCAGACGTGCGCAAAAAGACGGGCTGCCAGATCCCGATGTTGCGATCCCGTACTGGCGGGATCCAGTCCCAGCCGACGGAACAAAGCATCGTCACATTTTTACCAATGTCACCGGTAGGTCCGCCGTTTTCATAAAAATCGTCGAGGGCCTTAAGTTGTTCTTTCGATGGCAATCCGGGTTCGTCCAGCGGATAGATCTTTATGGCAAGTACATTATCGCCTCCTGCATTAATTTGTTTGCTGACGTCCAAAACATATTCGGCAAACATGCCTGCCATTTGGGTAGAGTCGGCGATGGGCTTGCCGTTAAGCCAGACCGCCGCGCGGTAATTGATGCCTTTAAAGAGGAGGTCGAAATGACGGCCCTTGTCCGTTTCAGGAACCTTAAATGAGGTGCGGTACCAATACGGGTTCTTCCATGGATTCGGATGATTGGGCAGATGACTGTATTGCTCCAGATGGTATTGTTTATTAAAGGCATCCGAAGCATCGGGGATCAGCATGTTGTTCATCCCGCTGTACGGATCGGGATAAACCCGATTGGCAACAAGGCCTGTTAGCACCGTGGAGGGAACCGTCACCGGGAACCAATGAACGTTGGATCGATACGTTTTTGCAGACAATTGTTCACCGGTTATATTGACAACCGCGCTAGACTGGAGTTCAAAATGGGTTAGCTTGATTTGCTTGGGCTGTGCCTGTGTGGAGGTGGTGATGAATGAAAAGAGGGAGAGAATAAGGACGACGGAGTGAAGCATTTGTTTCATGGCACAATTCGCATAATCGGCGATGTTAGGGATTGTGATCGGGATGACACCCTTCCTAAAAGTATAACAATTTATGTTTCCAAAATCACAATCCTTTCGGATATTTATCACTTCTACCAAATGCAATTGACAATGATCAACTGGTTGCTGAATTCGAAGGGCGCCTGGGAAAACGGGCTTGCTATCGTTCGCTTAATCGTAGGCATCTTCCTGATCTACCACGGAACACAAGCCTTTGTGACGGAAGACATGAAAGGCTACGCGCAATGGCTTACCGATCTCCACGTTCCCATGCCGGCCCTGATGCCGTACATTGGAAAGGCAGCCGAATTCCTGGGTGGCCTTTGCCTGGCCCTTGGATTATTTACTCGCATTGCTTCAATCGTACTGGTCCTTAACTTCACGTTCATTACGTTTGTCATGGGTCACGGAAAGATCTTCACCGAGAATCAGCATCCCTTTTTGTTTGTTCTCGTCAGCATGATATTTCTCTTCATCGGTCCGGGTCGTTGGAGTTTAGACCACCGGATTTTTAATAAGGAAAAATAAAGAATAAGTATTATGAAACCCAAATCCAAATCGGTTCTGATCACGGGCGCCTCCAGTGGGATTGGCTATGGCGCTGCCAAAGAATTGATCCGTCGCGGGTACACGGTGTTTGGCAGTGTTCGGAAACAAGAAGATGCCGGACGGGTGAAATCGGAGTTGGGTGACAATTTTATTCCACTGCTGTTCGATGTCACGGATCAGGTTGGGGTCGATCGCGCGGAAACCGAAGTCAGACAACACCTGAAGGGAAAGGGACTTGGGACGTTGATCAATAACTCGGGTATTTCCGTATCCGGACCGATAGAACTGCTGACGGCGGAAGAGTTCGCCTACAATTTTGAGGTAAATGTCTTTGGCGCGGTGCGGGTTACGAAAGCGTTCCTTCCTCTCCTGGGGTCACAGAAGGATCATCCTTCCCAACCGGGACGGATATTAAATATCAGTTCGGTAGCCGGCAAATTGACTGCTCCTTATATGGCCCCTTACAACGGTACCAAGTATGCCCTGGAGGGTATTTCCCATACCATGCGGAAGGAGTTCATGCGTTATGGTATCGAAGTGGTGATCATCGGACCCGGCCCCATCCAAACGCCTATCTGGGACAAAGGCTCCTTACAGAGGTTCGCAGGGTCTTCGTACTACGATTCGCTCGCTAAATTCTTTGGCAAATTTGTCAGCGATGGAAAGAAAGGCATGCCTCTGGAAGAATGCTCGCGACGAATCGCTGATATTCTGGAAAAGGAAAAGCCAAAAACACGGTACCCCATCGTCGAGGCTCAATGGATGAACTGGACACTGCCCACCCTCTTGCCCGACCGCGTTTTAGATAATTACTTTAAGAAGTTGATGTGAAGTGGGTCCCTTTCTCGATGGGAGGATGAAAATATTTTCCGTGCGTGCTTTCATAAGCACAGACATTCAAGAAGTATCCCCCAGACGCAAAATAAGCCTCATCGTGTTTTGTTCTTCAGCAAAACAAAAGCGGGTCCGCTTTTCCAGTCTATTTGCGTTGGAATATTCGTAGGGCCAATCGACATATTGCCCAGCACAAGGTCAATGTCTCCATCGCCATCGATGTCGCCCGCATCGAGCGTAAGCCATCGGCCTAAAGCATGTTGCGGAAAGGTGGCGGGTCTAAAATGGAAGTCGCCTTCGTTTTGAAGATACACAAAACTTTCCTCCGGGCGCTTTATGAAATCCGGAAAAAAAGAAATAGTTGCGATGTCCATATCGCCGTCAAGGTCAAAGTCTCGGGCCAATGCCTTGAAGCAGCCGTTGATGGCAAAGAAAAATGTCTGCTTAAAATTCCACTTACCGTCGTTGAGGTAAATGTAGACACCGTGGTATGGTTTCAGGACCTTTGAATAGTCGGCATTGTCACCGCTGGTGTACACGATGTCGGGATAGCCATCCCGGTTGAAGTCGGCCAGATCGATAGAGATGGAACCGGCCGCCGGAGAAAAGCGGAGAACATTTTTTTCATGAAAACTACCATCGGCGAGTTGTTCATAAAGGAAAATGCCCTCGTCTCCTTGCGCCATCAGCGCCAGGATGTCCGGCCGGCCATCCTTGTTGAAATCGTCAACCCAGGCTTGAATGCTTCCAGGTTGATTGCGGAGTATTTTTGTTTTGAATCCTGCACCCGTGTTTTGGAGCCAAAAGAGAGAACCTGTAAAATTGCCGAATCCGCAAACGACAAAGTCCGGTTTCCCGTCCCTATTAAGATCGGCTTCCTGGACGTTTACCGGCCGGGGAAGACTATCGACCAACATTTTAGAGGAAAGAGTGATCCGGAGTTGGTCGTCGATCGTCACCGGTTGCAAGCTTCCGTGAGTAATATCAAATGGAGTGAGTGCGCCCATCGTGAGCAAGGTGGCCGATCGTGGTCCCGATTTACTCAGATCATGAAATGCAATGTCGACCATTACGTTGGGGGTTTTTGTCTCCCCAACGGGCTGCAGGAGTTGGTTATAGGAGCGCAGTTTTAGTTCCTGGCCATCCCCCAAATACACGGCATGATTTCCAGGATCAATTTTCACATAACTGGTCACGGGAGGGGACGGAGTAGGATAGTCGGGTGTTTTGACTTCGAACCTATCCAGTTGGGTAGAAATGGGCTGATAATCTTGTTCCAACGAATCCGGGGCCTGATCATAAAAATAGGAAACAATTTTCGCCCACTCTTCCTCGCTCATCGCCGGGCCGGCAGGATAATAGCTTTCGAGAGCAGACTGGAAATTCCGAATCGGATACGTCATCCCCTGGAAGGATTTGATCCCCAGCCTTGGCCCCATTTCCGGTAAGACGCCCAAAAGCCATGTCTCTTTATTCAGCAGGGAAGGTAGCGGAAGAAGGTGGCAGGAACCGCAATACGTCTTCGCTAACAGTTCGCCATCCTTGGTTTCCTTCGCCGGAGGACTGCACGCAGAGACAAATAAAATTATAGTGAATAAATAAAAAGGGAACCGGTTCGACATTAAAAATGACTTATTTTTAACCCGTGAATATAGTTCAATCCCTACACGTGGCGCAGGGCAAATCCGAAGAAAACAAAAAGTTTCTACAAAGCCTTAAAAAAAAGGACGCCCGCCGCGTGGATAATGCCTTTCATCAAACCCACGAAAAAGTCTTTGAAGAGTTGGATTGCCTCACGTGCGGCAACTGTTGCAAAACCACCAGCCCTATCTTCTATCAGAACGATATCGAGAGGGTAAGCAAGGCAATGCGAATGAAGCCGGGCGAATTTATTTCGGCCTACCTGCGCATAGACGAGGACCAGGATTACGTCTTGAAGTCGTCGCCGTGTCCCTTTTTAGGTGCTGATAATGCTTGCTCCGTTTACAAGGATCGACCAAAGGCCTGCCGTGAATACCCCCACACGAACAGGAAAAAGATGGTACAGATCATGGAACTAACGCACAAGAACACACTGGTTTGTCCGGCCGTGTTTGAAATTATCGAAAGACTTAAGAAATTGGATTTGTAAACCTCTGTAAACCGCATCGATATGAAAAGATATTTTGTTTTCCCGGTCTTCGTGTTGCTCATCGCTCCCGCTTCGATGGCGCAGGTACGATTGCCGGCCATTTTTACGGACCATCCAGTGCTTCAACAGCAGTCGGAGGTTGCCCTCTGGGGATGGGCCGGCCCCAGCGAGGAACTTACGATCACCGCAAGCTGGAATAAGTATGACCCGATGAAAACCAAGACACTCAATACGGGCGTCTGGAAAACGACGCTGAAAACACCTGTGGCCGGTGGCCCCTATACCATAACCATCAAAGGGAGTACGGAACTTATTGTAAAAGATGTTCTCATCGGCGAAGTCTGGATCTGTTCCGGGCAGTCCAATATGGAGTGGAGTGTGAACAACGGCGCGTCAGACGCGATGGAAGAGATGCCCAAGGCTAACTACCCGGAGATCCGGCTTTTTAACGTTAGCAAATCGGCCTCGGACTTCCCGCAAACCCGTGGCGAGGGACAATGGCAACTTTGTTCACCCGAGACCATGAAAGGGTTTAGTTCGGTAGGGTATTTCTTCGGAAAGAAGTTGTACACCGATTTAAAAGTTCCGATTGGCTTGATCAATGCAAGTTGGGGCGGCACGCCGGCAGAAGTCTGGACACCCAAAGAAAAAATAGAAGCCGATCCGGAACTAAAGCAATCGGCGCAGCAACTGAATGAATATGCATGGTGGCCAAGGGAATCCGGAGTGGTTTACAACGGTATGATCAAGCCCATCGTACCCTATGGAATTGCCGGGGCGATCTGGTACCAGGGCGAGGGGAACACGATCGCGCCAGCGACCTATCGGAAAGTGATGAAAACAATGATCGAAAGCTGGCGGAGCGATTTCGGAAAAGAGTTTCCGTTTTATTTTGTTCAGATCGCTCCGTACAAATACGGGCGTAACTACGAAGGGGTCTTGATAAGAGAACAACAAGCCAAGTTATTGTCTGTTTCCAGGACAGGAATGGTAATTATCTCGGACAAGGTGGACGACGTGCAAAACATTCATCCTAAATTCAAGAAACCCGTTGGCGACAGGTTGGCCAATTATGCCCTGGCCGATACGTATAAGCGTCCTTTGCTGGGTTACCAGTCGCCGGTATATAAGTCGATGCAAATGGAAAAGGGTAAAGTTAGAATCTCGTTCGACTATGCCCAGATTGGCCTGATCAGCGAGGGCGGAGATCCTACCCAATTCACGATTGCGGGCGAGGACAGGAATTTCGTTCCGGCCGTTGCAAAAATTGACGGAGGAACCGTTGTGGTTTCAGCTAAAACAGTAAAAAACCCGGTTGCCGTTCGGTTCTGCTGGGACAACACGTCTATTCCCAACCTTTTTAATAAAGAGGGACTTCCCGTATCCTCGTTTCGCACCGATGACTGGGAATTGGATCTGAGTCCGGTGGTGGAGAAAAAATAATGGGATGTGTTGAGGTGTTGATGTGCTCATGTGCTGATGTGGGTGAAGCCAGCACCGGAACACACCTCCCAACCTCAACACATCAACACCTCAGCACATCAACACCTCAACACATGAGCACCTCAACACCCCAACACAACTCCTACATCCGCAACAGGTCAAGGTTTTTCCTCAATTGCTGCAATGAACGTATGGAGGTCTGTGGTATCACGCCACTTTTGTCAGGCGGAACATCGAGCAATAAGTTCGTGCCTCGGGAGCGCGCGATCAGGTACATGCCTAACAGTTCTTCATCGCTGCGCGGCCGGTCATCCTCCTTGAAAAACCAATCCTTGCCAATGGGGTCACATACTTCTCCCGGCAAATAATATTTCTTACCTTCTATCTCGCGCCATTTCACGTGCTTGGTAGCGCTGTTGGGCAAAAACCGTTCAAGGTTGATTACATCGCTTGGCCAGGCATAAGCGACGTTGTAGGTCGATCCATCGCCAATTCCGGAATTCATTATAACCAGTGAGTCCGGATGCTTGCCTGCGAGAAAATGATACAGATCGTTGCGGTAATCACGGGGCAATACCCCCGGGATATCGATCCACCATTCTGCAATTTTTCCATAGCGCGAAGCCAGTTCATCCAACTGTTTCCATTGAAAATCACGGTAGGCCGTCGTGGTGTAGGCCTCGGTCCAACCCGTCATCGAAGGAGTGAGCGAACCCATCAGATGATGATTGTCCCATGAACAATAATAGAATCCCGGCAAGACCCCTTTGGATTCGCACGCTTTTACAAAAGCTTCCACTACATCGGTATGGTTACCGCTGTTCCCCACATGGTAATCGGTATGCCTGCTGGGCCACAAACAAAACCCGGGAACATGCTTGGTAGTTAAAATGGCATATTTCATTCCGGAATCTCTCGCCACACCGATCCATTGATTAACATCCAATTTGCCGGGATTGTAAAAGGAGGCAGGCTTGTCTCCACGGGAAAATTCGTCCCCATCGTACGTATTCATGCCAAAATGGATGAACATACCATAGCCAAGATTTTCCCACTGGTTCAGTTTTTCTATGCTTAACCTTTGACTGCCGGGTTCGTTTCCAGGGCTGCGATCGGCTTCACCGGGGCGCCTGTAAGACAATTGAGCGCCATTCGATTCACGGGGAAGGAGCGACCCTATGCCCAGCGTCGCACCCAGGCGCAATAGATTTCTCCGTGAAAAAGAATGCCCGAAGTACGGCATAGTTGTTTTTATCTAATGATCAGGAGTTTTGGTTAATAAAGATACTAAATCTAAAATTTCTACTTTCGGAACCGCCGTACCCGAAATGAAAAAGTCATCTTACTTTCCAGGTAAGATGACTTCCGTGATGGATAACAATTTTCCGAATATCTTCTTAGATCCCGAAAATCCTGATCATACTACCTGTGCTTCCAGTTTAGAGGAAAGCACCGACTTCGGGACTGCTCCGATTTGTTTGTCAACGATCTGTCCTTTTTTGAAAACAAGGAGAGTGGGAATGCTTCATACACCGTAACGCGCCGTCACGTTGGGATTCTCATCCACATTCAGTTTGGCGACGACAGCCCTGCCTTCGTAGTCGCCGGCCAGTTCTTCTACCACCGGTCCGATCATTTTGCACGGGCCACACCATTCTGCCCAAAAGTCCACCAAAACCGGCTTTTCACTATTAATTATTGAGTCAAAGTTTGCATCCGTAAGTTCAATTGCCTTGCCCATGAGCGTTGTTTTATGAGTTTCCATTGAGTGTAAATATTAGTCTGATATTCGAACACAAATATAGACTAAAATAGTTCATTTGAAGACGTTGCATTTTTTCGAACACCTTGCGTTCGTTCAGGGCTAAAGCCCATTCGAGATCGTCGCCAATTGCCACGGCCTTAAGGCCGTGGCAACTTAAATCGAGAAATTAAAAGGGGCTTAGCCCTGACGTGAGTCACCAAGACATGAAGGGTGTCTTCTTTGATGCCGTTCCCTTTAGTGACATGCACCCGTCAATATACGACCTCCACTTCTACTTCCGGCAGCCGCCTGATTTTGCTCACCATCTCATTGACAGGTCTCACGCGGAACTTCCTCGAGAGCAATTCCAGGCTGATATTTTCTTCCTCGTCGCGGAGCTTCAAAAAGAGTGGCGTCCCCCCACTGAATTCCCGACAGAGCATTTCAATTTGAGTAATCAGCCCGGGGTTGATCGAGATGGCATTGACCTTGAGCTGTAGACCTTTTGTGCTTCCAGGTTTTGCTCGCCCCAGCTTTTGCGAAGTACACTGCCCTCGACAAACAAAAACAATCCTGGCATCAGGAACGATTTGAATTTGAGATAATCATCGCTCCAGAGCATAAATTCAAATTTACCTGTGTAGTCCTCCAGGATCAGTTTACCAAACGGCCTGCCGGTTTTCGTGAGCCGGTGTTCTACCATCGAAACAATCCCACCCACTTTGTATTCTTTACCTTCCGATTTCTCCAAATCGTTCAATACCGTAAGCGGGACGTTGCAAAAACTGTCCATTTCAAATTTGAAATTGTCCAGTGGATGACCGGAGATGTACACGCCCACAACTTCCTTTTCAAAGTGCAGTTTCTCAATTTCACTAAAGGCCTCGACCGGATCCACTTTGGGTGATGGCATTTCAGTGCCGGCGTTTCCGCCAAACAAACTGGCCTGCGCGCTCATCGTTTCTTGCTGAAGTTTATTGGCATAACGGATGACTTTTTCGGTCAATGAAATATCGCCTTCCTTTGCATACACATAGTGACGGCGGTGATATTCCGTGAAACAATCGAAGGCGCCGGACAAGGCCAGGCATTCGTACGTTTTCTTATTTACCGCCCTGAGACTCAAGCGCCGTGCGAAGTCAAAGATATCCCTGAACGGGCCGTGGGCTTCGCGTTCCTGGATGATCGCCTCCACGGCCGCTTCGCCTGCTCCCTTGATGGCCCCTAATCCAAAACGAATCTGTCCAACTTTATTGACTTCGAAGAAAACACCCGACTCGTTGACGTGTGGGCCGAGCACTTCGATGCCTTGTTTGCGGCAATCTTCAATAAAGTAGGTAACATTCTCGAGGTTGTTCTGCGAATGGGTAAGCACTGCCGCCATGTAGTCGGCGGGATAATTGGCTTTCAGGTATGCCGTATGATAGGCAATGAGGGAGTAGCACGTCGAATGAGATTTGTTAAATGCATATTGTGCAAACGCCTCCCAATCTTTCCAGATCTTGTCGGAAATACGCTCATCGTGACCGTTCTTTTTGCAGCCTTCGATAAACTTGTCTTTCATCTTGTCCAGCACGTCCTTCTGCTTCTTCCCCATGGCCTTCCGTAATACATCGGCGTCGCCTTTGGAGAAATTCGCGAGTTTTTGCGATAGCAGCATCACTTGCTCCTGGTAAACTGTAATCCCGTAGGTGCCTTTCAGGTACTCCTCCATTTCGGGGAGGTCATACTTGATGGGTTCCCGACCGTGCTTCCGCGCAATGAAATTCGGAATGTATTCCATGGGCCCCGGCCGGTAGAGTGCATTCATGGCAATGAGGTCTTCGAATTTATCAGGCTTAAGAGCTTTCAGATAGCTCTGCATCCCTTCCGACTCAAACTGAAATGTACCGGTCGTTTCCCCGCGCTGGTACAATTGATATGTTTTCTGGTCGTCGAGCGGAATTTTGTCAATGTCGATGACGATTTCTTTCCGCTTCTTAATGTTTTTTATCCCCGTGGTGAGGATGGTCAGGGTTGTCAGGCCCAGGAAATCCATCTTCAGCATGCCGGCATTCTCCACCACACTGTTGTCAAACTGTGTGACGAGCATATCGGAGTCCTTTGCCGTGGAAACCGGGACAAACTTTGTCAGGTCATCGGGGGTGATGATCACGCCGCAGGCATGGGTGCCCGTGTTGCGCAAGGAGCCCTCCAGGACGATGGCCTGTTTCAAAACATCGGCCCGTTTGTCCGAGCCCTTCCGGATTTCATTCAACTCGTGAACTTCTTCAAACGCCTTTTCCAGGGTGGTGCCGGGACGCTCGGGTACCATTTTGGCAAGTGCATTGGATTCGCTGAGGGGCAACTCCATCACCCGCGCACAGTCACGAATAGCGGATTTCGCTGCCATGGTACCGTATGTAATGATCTGGGCAACCTGGTTCTTGCCGTATTTTTCGATCACGTAATTCAGTACTTTATTCCTGCCTTCGTCATCAAAGTCAATATCGATATCCGGCAGGGAAACCCGGTCAGGGTTCAGGAAGCGCTCGAAGAGAAGGTCGTAGGCGATCGGGTCAATGTTAGTAATACCTGTGCAGTACGCTACCGCAGAGCCTGCGGCGGATCCACGTCCCGGCCCGACCGAGACGCCCATTTCGCGCGCCTTGTTCGTAAAATCCTGAACAATAAGGAAGTAGCCCGGATACCCTGTCTTCCGGATAGTCTCCAATTCAAAATCCAAGCGCTCGCGGATTTCCGGATTGACTTCAGCGTACCGTTTGACAGCACCTTCGTAGGCGAGATGCCTTAAGTATTCATCCTCTGATGAAAACCCGCTTGGAATTTCAAATTTGGGCAAGAGCACATTGCGTTCCAACTTATAGGTTTCTACTTTCTTCAGAATTTCGCTGATCGTTTCGATGGCTTCCGGCAAATCGCGGAACAGCCTTTTCATATCCTCCTGTGATTTGAAATAGTACTCGTTGTTGGGAAGACCAAATCGCTTGCCTCTGCCTTCACCAATGGGGGTTGATTTGAATTCACCTTCTTTGATGCACAAGAGAACATCGTGAGCCTGCGCTTCCTCCTGTTCTAGGTAAAAAGATTCGTTTGCCGCAAAATAGTTAACGCCGTAGTGACGGCAGAACCTGAGAAGCGTTTGGTTGACATGGTCTTCTTCGGGAATACCATGACGGTTCAGTTCGACGTAAAAATCATCGGCGAATGTTTTATGCCACCATCGGAAAGCTTCTTCCGCCTGCTTTTCACCTACATGCAAAATCAAGTGACCTACCTCGCCCGTCAGCCCGCCGGTAGTAGCGATGAGTCCCTCTTTGTATTGATCGACCAGCGCTTTGTCAATGCGCGGGTAGATCCCGTACAAGCCTTCCGTGAAACCCAGGGAACTGAGCTTTGACAGGTTTTGATAACCGACTTTGTTTTTCGCAAGCAAGACCTGGGTATAGCGCTTATCCGGGTTGTCCTTGGTAAACTTTTGTTTTTTGCGTTCTTCGGCAATGTAAAATTCGCAGCCTACAATGGGTTTGATCTCGTGTTTGAGGGCCTCGCCTACAAATTTGAAGGCGCCGTACATGTTTCCGAAATCGGTGATCGCTACAGCCTGCATCCCTGTGGCTTTGGCTTTCGCCATGATTTCCTTCACGTCGGGAGTTGCCTGAAGCACCGAGTATTGCGAATGAAGATGCAGATGGGCGTAGGGACTGTCAACTAATTTCTCATCGCCCGCATCGCCCGCGTACTCGACTCCTTTTCTCTCTTCCCGTTTTGACGAATTACCGGCTTCCAGGTTTGGCTCTTCGTACTCGATGTCTCCGGTTACCAGGCCTCCGAAGGGTTGTACAATTCTCTTTCTTATCAATTCAAAGAAGCACCGGGCCGTGGCAGCGACATCGTAAGAAGCATCGTGGGCATCTTCAAAGTTTTTTCCGAAAAGCTTCTCGTGCAGCTCGGAAAGACGCGGCATTTTAAGTTTGCCGCCCAACCCGCCGGGGAGTTGACAATAATCAATAGAGACGATGCCCGTATCCACTTTTTCAATTTGCAGCAAAGGGGCCGTATCCTTTGTCTGCCGGATCAACTCAGCACCGATGATATTAATGTCGAATTCAATGTTGTGTCCTACCAGGACTTGCGTCTTGCTTAGATCGGCAACAAAAGCGTCCAGTACTTGTCTCCCATCCCTTCCTTCTTCGAGGGCGCGCCGTGTGGAAATGCCATGGACTTTTTCCGCCTTGAACGGAATATCGAATCCATCGGGCTTGACGATGTAGCTGTGCTGCGAAAGAAGTTTTCCGGTTTGATCGTGTAATTGCCAGGCGATTTGAACCAATCGGGGCCAATTCTCCAGGTCAGTAAGGGGTGCAGATTTATTGTGCGGAACGCCGGTAGTTTCCGTGTCAAAGATCAAATACATGAAAAAAAGTCTGGTGGTTGTAACCGTAAAAATACATCAAATGCAGGAGGAGCCCAAGTTTCCCATTTTGAGAATGAAGTCGTTAAAATGGGTATTATAGGCGTCAATATATGGTATAACTAATTGATCCTCAGCACATATGTATTAGGTACACAATTTGGACTATTAAGCCAAAATTGCATTTACTACGATCTATGAAAGCGCTGTTCAACAAAGTGTATTATTTTATCAGAAGGCATTGGTTTCTGTTCATGGCGATTGCCATGATTGCATCCATCTTACTGCTCTACGAGTTGTTCTAACAGCGCATTTATTTTGCTTCGTTTCGTTCTTCCGCCGGCTATTTAAAATAGGTCATCGGATTGTTTAGTAAACCTTTGGGAAGTATTTTTGGTTCGGCCGGAAATTACTGCCTCGCTGTACTATGAAATGGTTTATTGATCTGTTCACCGGTTCGCTCGGAAGAAAGTTAGTGATGGCTCTTACCGGCCTTTTCCTTATATTGTTTTTGGCAGTTCATCTTTCCGGGAACCTTCAGCTTTTGAAAGACGATGGCGGCAGAGCGTTCAACATTTATGCGGAGTTCATGACCACCAATCCGGTGATCAAAGTCATCTCCTATGGCAATTACAGTTTCATTTTACTCCATATTTTTATAGCGGCGGTGTTGACGCGCAAGAATCGCAGCGCGCGTGGCCCTGAAACCTACAAGGTCACGAGCGGCAAATCATCCTCCTGGTCTTCGCGGAACATGGGAATTCTAGGCACCCTCGTTTTGATCTTTTTGGTGATTCACTTGAGGGATTTCTGGGCGCAAATGCATTGGGGAGGTATCCCAACGCAGAACTACGATGGGCACGAAGTGAAAGACTTGTATCGTATTGTTGCTTTGGCATTTTCGCAAGGCTGGTATGTTGCACTTTATGTGCTTTGTATGGTTGGCCTGGGGTTTCACCTGTGGCATGGATTTGCCAGCGCCTTTCAGACACTGGGTCTCAACCACCTGAAGTACAACCCGATGATCCATTTTGTGGGCAAGGCTTTCGCCGTCATCGTCCCGGCGTTATTTGCCTTGATCCCCATCATGATGTTTTTGAAATAAAAAGTCTTTTTTCTTATGAAACTTGAATCGAAAATTCCAGAAGGCCCGTTGGCGGATAAGTGGACAAAACATAAATTCAATTTAAAGCTTGTTAATCCGTCCAACAAGCGCAAATACGAGGTCATTGTTGTGGGCACCGGGTTGGCCGGCGCTTCTGCAGCCGCTTCGCTGGGAGAATTGGGATACAACGTAAAAGCATTCTGCTTCCAGGATAGTCCGCGGAGGGCGCATAGTATTGCGGCTCAGGGCGGAATCAACGCAGCAAAAAACTATCAGAACGACGGCGACAGCATCTACCGTCTTTTCTATGATACCATCAAAGGCGGAGACTACCGGGCGCGCGAGGGCAATGTGTATCGGCTGGCGGAAGTCAGCGTAAACATCATCGATCAATGCGTCGCGGAAGGCGTTCCTTTTGCCCGGGAATACGGCGGGTTATTAGCCAACCGCTCCTTTGGAGGCGCCCAGGTATCCAGGACGTTCTATGCGCGCGGCCAAACCGGTCAGCAGCTCTTGCTGGGTGCGTACGGAGCCCTCAATCGGCAGATCGCGAACGGCAAAGTAAAAATGTTCAACCGAACCGAAATGCTCGATGTAGTGGTTGCCGATGGAAAGACAAGAGGGATCATCACGCGTGACTTGATCACAGGTAAAATTGAAGCCCACAGCGCCCATGCGGTAGTCTTGTGCACAGGAGGTTACGGCAACGTATTTTATTTGTCTACCAATGCAAAAGGATGCAACGTAACGGCGGCGTGGAGAGCCCATAAAAAGGGGGCCATGTTTGGCAACCCCTGTTTTACTCAAATCCATCCTACCTGCATTCCGGTTTCAGGCGATCATCAATCCAAACTTACTTTGATGTCGGAATCCTTGCGAAATGACGGACGTGTTTGGGTGCCGAAAACAGCGCGACATGGATTGAAATCGCGTGAGGCCGCCGGCATTCCGGAATCAGAAAGAGATTACTTCCTGGAAAGAAAATATCCGTCCTTCGGAAACCTCGTACCCCGGGACGTTGCATCCAGAAATGCGAAACAAGTGTGTGACGAGGGAAGAGGAGTTGGTTCCGGCCTTGCGGTATTCCTTGATTTTGCAGACGCAATTAAGCGCGATGGAAAAAAGACGATTGAAGCCAAGTACGGTAACCTCTTCGATATGTACGCCCAGATCACCGGCGAGAATCCTTACGAAGGACCGATGATGATCTATCCGGCGGTACACTACACCATGGGCGGCCTCTGGGTGGACTACAACCTGATGACCAACGTTTCGGGTTTATATGCCCTTGGCGAGGCTAATTTCTCCGACCATGGCGCCAATCGTCTTGGCGCCAGTGCCTTGATGCAAGGCCTGGCGGACGGCTATTTTGTGATTCCTTATACGATTGGCGACTATCTGGCCAACATCGGATGGAACGACAAAGTGAGCACCGACCATGCCGCCTTTAAGGAAGCCTTGTCTTCTGTCAATGCCAGGGTCAACAAATTATTGAGCGTCAAAGGCAAGAAGACAGTGGACGAATTTCACCGCGAACTCGGTCTGACAATGTGGGATTACTGCGGAATGTCTCGCAACGAAACAGGGTTGAAAAAGGCTAAGCAAAAGATTCAGGCACTAAAGGCCGAATTCTGGCAAAATGTAAATGTGCTCGGTGGTCCCCGTGAATTGAATCAGGAGCTGGAAAAGGCGGGACGGGGGGCTGGCTTTATGGAGTTGGGTGAACTGATGGTAGACGATGCGCTCAACCGTTCTGAATCGTGCGGCGGACATTTCCGGGAGGAATCCCAAATCGATGGGGAAGCCAAGCGCAAGGACGACGAATTCACCTACGTGTCGGCCTGGGAATACAAGGGCCCCGACCAGGCTGAAGTGTTGCACAAAGAAGAATTGGTTTTTGAAAACGTTAAGTTGACTCAACGCAGTTATAAGTAGAACCTGTGTTGATGTGCTGAGGTGTTGATGTGTTGATGTTGGTGACTCCCGCACGTCAACACACACCCAACCTCAACACTTCAGCACATCAACACCTCAACACATTATCCATGAAGATCAAGTTAAACGCGTGGCGCCAAAAGGATCAACTGACCAAAGGTCATTTCAAAATGTACGAACTCGATCATGTGTCGGCCGATATGTCATTTTTGGAAATGATCGATGTCCTGAACGGGGAGCTCATTAAGAAAGGGGAAGACCCGATTGCATTTGACCACGATTGCCGGGAAGGGATCTGCGGAATGTGCAGTTTGTACATCAACGGTCATCCGCACGGTCCGCTGCAAACGACGTCCTGCCAGCTTCATATGCGTACGTTCAAGGATGGACAAACAATTACGGTAGAGCCGTGGAGGGCAAAAGCGTTTCCGGTGTTGAAGGATTTGATCGTTGACCGCACGGCGTTCGACAGGATCCAGCAGGCGGGCGGGTACGTTTCGGTGAATACGGGGGGTGTGCCCGATGCCAACGAAATTCCCATTGCAAAAAAAGTAGCGGACGAAGCATTTGATTCCGCGACCTGTATCGGATGCGGCGCATGCGTTGCAGCGTGTAAGAACTCATCCGCTATGTTATTCGTGAGCGCCAAAGTATCCCAGTTTGCCTTGTTGCCTCAGGGTAAGCCTGAGAAGAAAGAGCGGGTGGAAAGAATGGTGGCTCAAATGGAGGCAGAGGGGTTTGGGGCTTGTACCAATACCGGGGCCTGTGAGGCAGAATGTCCAAAGAGTATCTCCGTTACCAATATTGCGCGGCTGAACCGCGAGTATTTTTCAGCGATGATGACCTCCTATGAGGTGGTTGTAGGGGGAGGGGAGTAGCGTTGGTTCGGAGGTTGAACCTCCGGCAAGAAAGATTTCCAGTTGCTTTTCAAATTCGCAAATCACGGTTCTCCCCACAGGAAAGTTTTATCGATGTTGCCCACAAGCATAGCTATCTTAAGTGCCCGGTTCTAACTCGGAGCCGATTCTTTTAATAATGATGTCGATCTCCCTTGTTTCGTGTTCCACTTTTTCAAAAAACCAGGGATAATCCAAATCGGTTTTCATCCTGGAAAGCTGGATCAACCCTAACAGTCTTGCCACCGGTCCCCGGACATGATGTGCATTGGTATAGGCGTAATTCAACAGGATTTCATTTTGCGTTCTGATCTTTTGAGTCCGCTCTTCCACTAAGTTCTCCAGGTGTAGATTGATTTGACTTAGGTTTTCCTGACCTTGAAGGAGTTCTTCGTTTTGCACTTCTATTTCTTCTTTTCTTTCTTTTAGCTCAAATACCAGACGTTGATTGAAGTCGTCGTTGTTCGCGATGATCACCTGAAAAGTAAAGCAGCAAGCGCTGATGAAAAAATAACAGATCACCGTTCTCACTTGTAGAAAATCAAAATCGTTTGCGTCGATGACTCTTTGTGCCGGCTCGATGCCGGCAAGTTTCAAAATAATATCAAAGAAAAAGATAGAGACAAAGGTGGGAAGGAGACCCAGGATAAAAATGCGCCATTTTTGTTTGTCCAGTAGTAAGTAGGGGATACAACTCATGGCCAGAAAAAAAATACGCAAACTATCATAGTCGGTAGCCTTATCGGAGGGCAATATCTTGATTCCATAGATCGCCATATACCAAAGGAATGCAACCGGCAACAGCGAGAGATAAAGACGGCTGACGGTCGTCAGGAATAACCGGTTAAGGAAAACCGTGACCAGAAATAAGGCCATTCCAACCGGAAAATTAATAAGAGTCTCTTTATTGATATTGTGTAAAATGAAAAGGCGTAGTACGAAAAGAAGCAAGAGGGCAGCGCATAAAATCAATGCGATATAGTTTGAAAGGACGACGCCTCTCTTTTTTTGATAGGTGTCCGCCTTCAAGAGGCCACTTTCAACAATGTCTTTGAATGAGATCATAAGGTCAGGTCTACGGGTTCTAGAACGGATTTGAGTTTAATTTAGCCATATTTGAACTTAGATTTACCCTACAAAACCTACTATTCTGGCATGAATCTGGCAACACACGAACGAAATCAATCCTACTGTTATTCTGTGAAAGGATTTTTACTCTTTGCAATATGGGTTGCCGGTTGCAGTCCGTCGCTGACCAACTCATCCGTAAAGAAAAATGACCCCAATCCAAAGCCCGCCTGGCTCAACGCCAAACCGGCCGAAGACACTTATTATATCGGCATTGGTCACGGTGTTAAAGAGGGGATTAACAATTACGTTCAGGAAGCCAAGAAGAGCGCTTTGGAGGACCTGGTATCGGACATCAAGGTTAATATTTCCTCCACTTCCGTGCTCAGCCAAATAGATGCCAACAAGGAATTTCAGGAGAAATACGAACAGATAATTCAAACTAAAGCGGCCGATGACATTGAGGAATTTGAGCAGGTTGACTCCTGGCAAGACGATAGAAATTATTGGGTTTATTATCGACTGTCCAAGCAACGCTACAAAGAGATCAAAGACCAGCAAAAAAGGAATGCGGTTACGCTGGCATTGGACTTTTTTACCAAAGCAAAACAGTCCGAGCGAAGCAATGACCTGGTGCAGGCGCTGGGGTTTTACTTCCAGGGCTTCCGGGCAATCGAAAAATATTTGGCAGAGCCGATCCAGCTTGATTTCGAGGGAAAAACCATTCTCCTGACCAATGAGATTTATTCCAACATTCAAGTGCTGTTGGATAAAATTCAGATTACGACGGATCCGGCCGAGATCATGGTTAACCGGAGAGTAGCAGAAAGCGGGCAAACCGTTATAGCGAAAGCTATTTTGAAAGAGTCGCGTAAGCCCCTGGCAGCGCTTCCGCTTGCCGCTACTTTTGAGAAGGGTGCGGGCGTTGTTTTCCCGGAATACAAGACCGACGGCAACGGGCAATCGAAAATTCTGATCACCAAAATCAGCGCCCGGGATTTGGAGCAAACGGTTGGTGTGAAGGTAAACCTCCTCGCTTTTTCAGGAAATGATTCCACGGGCGTTTCGTCGATTGTAGCAAAAAAAATGGCCGTGCCGAAAGCCAACGTCTTACTCAAGGTGCAACGACCGCTGGTCTACGTGACGTCGGTGGAAAGGAACTTTGGCTCGGATAAACCCAACCAGCAGTTAACGAACCGGCTGAGAAATTTTATTACCAGCTCCGGATTTGAAATCTCGAATGAAAAGTCCAAAGCCGAGCTATGGATGGACATCCGTGCCGACTCGGAAAAGGGCGCGGTTTCCGGAAGCATTTACATCACGTACGTAACGGCTTTGATCAGGGTGGTGACCCTGAAAGACGGTAAGGAAATCTATGCTACTACTCTCGACCGGATCAAAGGCTATAGCCTGGACTTTGACCGGTCCAGCCAGGAAGCATACAATAAGAGCATGGAAATTCTGGAAAAAGAAAAGATGCCGGAATTATTGAACACGATTTTGCAGTAATTTTCGATAATTTCAACAAAATATTGACTTTACTACCTGGTAAAAACCGAAAATTCAAAATTGGCCTGTAAATTGTAATATGCTAGATTGCACTACCAAAACTTGAAATGAAATATGAAAAATCTGATCAATCTTACTTTTGTTGTTATCACCGCTGCTGCGATCGTGATCGGCGGCTGTAAAGCCAAGGAGAAAGCGCCTACGGGTGAAAAAGAAGTGGTTGTCCCTTGTTCCGGTCCGACGTTCTTCACAGACAGCAAGACTTTCCGCGCCAACTCGATTGGAGAAAGCATGGACCAGGTAACGTCCAAGAAAAAGGCTGAAACCAATGCACGCAACGAACTGGCCCAGGCCATCCAAACCACAGTGAAAACGGTGACGGACAATTACACGAATTCCCGCACCCAAAACACAAAGGAAGACCTGGAACAAAAGTTTGAAAGCCTGAACCGGGAGGTTGTTGATCAAACCCTCACGGGGCTCCGTACGATTTGTGAGAAATTAATGCAAACGAAGGAAGGAACGTACAAGACCTACATTGCCATCGAGCTTTCCGCCGATGACCTGGTGAAAAAATACAATGAACGCATGTCGACGGATGATAAACTTAAGATCGATTATGATTATCAGAAGTTCAAAGATACCTTCGATAAAGAAATGGAGAAGATGAGCGGAAAATAACGGAGGAATTGAAAGCATAGAGGAGCCCCGATAGTTCGGGGCTTTTTTTATTTCGACATTCGGATAGATCGGGCATTTTTATAAGTTTACAGCGGTCAAACAAGTTTGAGACAACTCCAACAACAAGAAGGTGGCCGGATACTCGGGAACTACTCTCCTTAAAAAACTTGGCATCAAAGCCGGCCATCGCCTTATAACGATCAACGAGCCAAGGGCATATTGGGATTGGCTCGCACCGTTGCCGGAAAAAGTGGAAGTAAAACGAAAGCCTGTCAGGGAGAGCCTGGACTTTATTCATCTGTTTGTTAAAGAACGAAAGGTTTTTGAACCTGAATTCCTGAAGTATAAAAAATTCCTGAAAAAAGACGGCATGCTTTGGGTCTCCTGGCCCAAGAAATCAGCCAATGTACTCACGGACCTCGGTGAAAATGAAATCCGTGATTTCGGGCTGGACAACGGCATGGTGGATGTCAAGGTTTGTGCCGTCGATGAAGTGTGGTCTGGACTGAAGTTTGTATTCCGGCTGAAGGACAGATAAATTGTTTTCTCCGAAGGAGTCCGGAGTCCTTCGGACAGGTTACAGGTTTCAAGTTACAGGTTTCATGGTCAGCCGATCCAGGCGACCGACCCTTGAACCTGAAACCTGAAACCTTGAATCTAAAGCCTTGACCTAAATCCCAAAAAGCGCTACCTTTTGCACCATTTGTGATCATTTTAAAAAGCAACTTGTATGAATCTCAACACCCAATCAGAAAAGAAAAATACCTACGATGCCATTGTCGTCGGCACGGGCATAAGCGGAGGGTGGGCGGCCAAGGAGCTTACGGAGAAAGGATTGAAAACGTTGGTGCTGGAGCGTGGCCCTATGGTAAAGCACCCGGATTATCCGACTTCCACCAAAGATCCATGGCAACTTCCTTATGGTGACCGGCCTACAGAAGAAGATCTGAAGAAACAAGCCGTTCAGAACAGGACCCCCAATCTTATCCGTCAATCCACCAAGCATTGGTTTGTGAACGATCTGGAAAACCCTTATACGGAGGCGCCGGGAAAACGTTTTGACTGGCAGCGCGGCTATCATGTTGGAGGGAGGTCGCTCATGTGGGGACGTCAAAGCTACCGGTTAAGTCCAATGGATTTCGAGGCCAATGCGAAAGACGGTGTTGCCATTGATTGGCCTATCCGGTATGACGACCTGGCCCCCTGGTACGACTATGTAGAAAGTTTCGTCGGTGTGAGCGGTCAGGCGGAAGGCGTTCCGCAATTGCCCGATGGAAAGTTTTTGCCGCCGATGGAAATGAATTGCGTCGAGCAAGAATTAAAAAAATCGATGAAGGATAAATTTGGAAGACTGCTCACGATCGGTCGGGTAGCCAATCTGACGGCGCCGATGCCCCTTAGTCCGCAACGCGGCACGTGCCAGTTTAGAAATTTGTGCATAAGAGGGTGTCCTTACGGAGCCTATTTCAGCAGCAACTCTTCTACGCTTCCCGCGGCGGAGAAAACCGGTAACATGACCCTGCGCCCTGATTCTATCGTCTACGAACTTACTTATGACGATAAGAAGGGTAAGGCTACCGGAGTAAAAGTACTGGATGCGGCTACAGGCGAGCAAGTTGAGTTTTACGCCAAGGTCATTTTCCTTTGTGCTTCTACGATGGGGTCTACCTTTATCATGCTCCACTCTATTTCCAGCCGGTTCCCCAATGGATTTGGAAATGACAGTGGGGAATTGGGTTGCAACATCATGGATCAACATCTGGGTGTGGGGGCCTCGGGAACCCTTGACGGATTTGACGACAAATACTATTCCGGCCGCAGGGCAAACGGAATTTATGTGCCGCGTTACCGGAACCTCGGAAAAGAGAAACGCGACTATTTGCGCGGCTTCGGATACCAGGGGGGTGGGAGTCGACAAAGTTGGTCAAGCCTGGTTGCCGAACTTAGCATCGGGAAAGAACTCAAAGAATTAGTGACCACACCGGGCAAATGGTCGATCGGTTTGGGAGGGTTTGGGGAGGTTCTGCCGAATCACGAAAATCGGGTTACCCTTAATAAGGAAAAGAAAGACAAGTTCGGTTTGCCGACTCTGTATTTTGATACGGAACTGAAGGAAAACGAACTTCGGATGCGGAAGGATATGGCTACGGATGCGGCCGAAATGCTGGAGGCCGCCGGCGCGAAGAACGTTAAGTCTCATGACCGGAAAACCGGGTTAGGTCTGGGTATCCATGAAATGGGGACGGCGCGGATGGGCAAGGATCCCAAGACGTCCGTCCTGAACAAGTGGAGCCAGGTGCATGCTTGCAAGAATGTTTTCGTCACCGACGGATCAGGCATGACCTCCTCGGCTTGCCAGAATCCTTCGCTCACCTACATGGCGATGACGGCTCGGGCTGTGGATCGTGCCGTGAACGAAGTAAAAAAAGGAAACCTGTAACCGAAATAAAAATCATGAACAGACGAGAAGCCATCGAACGGACAGGGATGATCCTGGGGTATGCTTTTTCTCCCCCCGCCATGATGGGCGTATTAAAAGGATGCAAGGCTGCTCCCGAATTGAGCTATAAGCCGGTATTTCTTACCGAAGACCAGGCGCGGACGGTTGGCGAAATTGCCGAAATCATCATTCCTAAAACGGACACACCGGGAGCAAAAGATGCCGGGGTACCTGCGTTTATTGACCTGATGCTGAAAGATGTATATCCTCAGGCAGACAAAGACCGTTTCCTCAAGGGCCTTTTGGAGTTTGAGCAACAAACGACAAAGATGTACGGCGATCCCTTTCTGGATCTC
>WNFL01094085.1_pt1 | contig 31191 bp, 26 predicted proteins | sample 5400361 | NCBI WGS metagenome assembly WNFL01 (sample SAMN13153351, study PRJNA577476) | soil metagenome | isolation source: 40 cm soil on Douglas fir-dominated hillslope | place: USA:California | collected 2013-09-17
GACCACGCTCGGCATCGCGGTCGGCTGGGGCGTCTCGTACATCCTGGGGCGCTACAAGCTCCTCCACCTTCCGGGCGAGATCTACTTCATCGATACGCTGCCCGTGAAGATGGAGTGGATGGACTTCGTGCTGGTCGCGGTCGCCGCCACCGTGCTCTGTTTCGTGGCCAGCCTCTACCCGGCCTGGCGGGCGGCGAGGCTTGCTCCGGTGGAGTCGATCCGGTATGAATGACGCGGTCCGGAAGCCCGCGCTCGTGGCGAAGAACCTCGCCAAGACCTATCACGACATCGCGGCTCCGATCGAAGTGCTCAAGGGCGTGAACCTCTCCGTGGACCCCGGGGAGGTCGTGGCGGTCGTGGGGGCCTCCGGGTCCGGAAAATCCACGCTGCTTCATTTGCTGGGCGGGTTGGACCGCCCGACCCAGGGAAGCGTCACCGTCGGCGGGGGCTCGCGGCTCCGCGCGCGGTCGGTGGGATTCGTGTTCCAATTTCACCAGCTGTTGCCGGAATTCACCGCCCTCGAGAACGTGATGATGCCCGGATGGGTGGCGGGCGCTTCGCGCGCGGCCGCGCGGGAGCGCGCCCAGAGCCTCCTCGAAGACCTGGGGTTGATGGCGCGCGCGGAGCACAAGCCGGGGGAGCTTTCGGGGGGCGAGCAGCAGCGGGTCGCCGTGGCTCGCGCCTTGCATATGAGGCCTGCGGTCCTTCTGGCGGACGAGCCGACGGGCAATCTGGACCGCCGCGCGTCGGCAACGCTTTTGGAAATCTTCGAGAGGTACCGGTCTCTAGAACAGCAAGCCATTGTCATTGCGACACATAACCCAGATGTTGCGCAATCGGCCGGTCGGGTGGTTACTCTTGAGGATGGTCATCTCAGGCCGATTAGAATTGAGTCGGGTCGCATCTAATTAGTCGGAGACGTTGGGCCAACCGGAAGGAACGCTTACATGCAGTGTCAAATTTGCGGCAAGCGCCCGGCGGTCGTTCACTTCACCGAGATCGTCAACAACAAGAAATCCGAATACCACGTCTGCGAGAAGTGCGCGGAGGAGAAGGGCTACCACGTGCCGCTCGCGAAGACCAAGTTCTCGGTGGGGGATCTGCTCGCGGGCATGGTGGAGCAGCCCGGCTCTGCGGAGGAGTCGCGCGTGGGGCGCGTCCAGTGTCCCAAGTGCGGCCTGGTCTATTCCAATTTCAAGGAGACCGGCCGGCTCGGCTGCTCCGAATGCTATCCCACCTTCCGCAGCCAGCTCCGCCCGCTCCTGCGCCGGGTGCACGGCAGCACCAAGCATGTGGGGAAGACCCCGGTGCGTGATGCCGCGCGCGTGGCGTTGCGGCGGGAAGTGCAGCGGCTGCACGAGGACCTCCAGAAGGCCATCGAGCGCGAGGACTTCGAGTCGGCGGCCGGGCTGCGCGATCGCATCAAGAAGCTGGAGGAAAACGACGTTCGCACCGCGGCGGAAGGAACGGGAGCGGCGGAAGGGAAGGAAGCGTGAAGCTGACCGGACTCAGCACCTCTCTGGGACGCTGGCTCGACGGGACGGGGCCCGCTTCCGACGTCGTCCTGAGCACGCGGGTCCGCCTGGCCCGCAACCTCTCGGGCGTCCCGTTCACGCACCGGGCGCGCGAGGAGCAGCTGGCGATGGTGTATTCCAGCGTGCTCTCCGCGGTGCGGAAGACGCCGGCCCTGGCGCCGTCGCTCGCGCTCGAGATGCGCGAGCTGACGCCGCTCGACCGCCAGTTCCTGGTCGAACGGCATCTGATCAGCAATGATCTCGCGGACAACGGCAAGCTGCGCGGACTGCTCGTGCTTCCCGACGAGAGCATCTCCGCGATGGTGAACGAGGAAGACCATCTCAGGCTCCAGGCGCTGGCCTCGGGCTTCCAGCTCCGCTCCGCGTGGGAGTCCGTGAACGCCATCGATGATGAATTGGCGCAGGACCTGGACTATGCTTTCAGCGACGAGCTGGGCTATCTCACCGCGTGTCCGACCAACGTCGGCACCGGAATGCGGGCTTCGGTCCTGATCCACCTGCCCTCGCTCGTTCTCACGAAGCAGATCGGCCGCGTGCTGCAGGGCATCACCCAGGTGGGCCTCGCGGTGCGCGGTTTTTACGGAGAAGGCTCCCAGATCATGGGGAACTTCTTCCAGATCTCGAATCAGACGACGCTGGGCCAGAACGAGCGCGAGACGATCGACAGCCTCGAGCGCGTCACGAAGCAGATCATCGATTCCGAGCAGCGGGCGCGCGACGAGCTCCTGAAAGACGCGCGGGTCCAGATCGAGGACAAGATCTGGCGCGCGTACGGGACGCTGCGGCACAGCCGCGTGATCTCCTCGCAGGAGGTCGTGAACCTCTCCTCGGCGGTGCGCTTCGGCGTGGCGCTCCGGATCGAGGGGCTGGCCAGCGTGCCGATCCTGAACGAGCTCCTCGTGCGGTCGCAGCCGGCGCATTTGCAAGTGCGGGCCGGCCGCGAGCTCGAGCAGCGCGAGCGGAATATCTTGAGAGCGGATTACATCCGGAAGCTTCTCGGTGAGGGAGGCTCGGTTCCGGTTCCGAGGCTGTAGGCGAAACGTGGGGGAGGTTCGGATCCATGCATGACAAGTTCACGGAACGCGTGCGCAAAGTGATGTACCTCGCGCGCGAGGAAGCCGCGCGGCTCCAGCACGACTACATCGGCACCGAGCACCTGCTCCTCGGCGTGATCCGCGAGGGCGAGGGCATCGCGGCCACCGTGCTGAACAACCTGGGCCTGGACCTGGACGCCATCCGTCAGGCCGTCGAGAGCATGGTCTCCTCGACGGGCGGCACGCTCACGATCGGCGAGATCCCGTTCACCCCGCGCGCCAAGCGGGTGCTGGAGCTCTCGGTCGACGAGGCGCGCCAGCTGGGCCACAACTACGTCGGCACCGAGCACCTCCTCCTGGGCCTGATCCGGGAAGGCGAGGGCGTGGCGGCGCGCGTTTTACTGGAGCTGGGCGTGGACCGGAAGAAGGTCCGCGAGGAAACCCTGAAGCTCCTGGGCGGAACACCGTCCGTCTCGCAACCCGAGCGCGAGGGGAAGGTGGAGACCCCGGCCCTGAACCAGTTCGGCCGCGACCTCACCTCGCTCGCGCGTGAGGGGAAGCTGGATCCCATCATCGGGCGCGAGCCCGAGATCGACCGCGTGATCCAGGTGCTTTCACGCCGCAAGAAGAACAATCCGATCCTGATCGGGGAGCCGGGCGTGGGCAAGACCGCCATCGCCGAGGGCCTGGCCGAGCGGATCGTGGAGAACAAGGTTCCCGAAACGCTCAAGGACAAGCGGATCGTGACGCTGGACCTGGCGGCCGTCGTGGCCGGCACCAAGTACCGCGGGCAGTTCGAGGAGCGCCTGAAGGCGGTCATGAACGAGATCCGCGAGTCCAAGGACACCATCATCTTCATCGACGAGCTCCACACGATCGTGGGCGCGGGCGGCGCGGAGGGAGCGATCGACGCTTCCAACATGCTGAAGCCGGCGCTCGCGCGCGGCGAGCTCCAGTGCATCGGCGCCACCACCCTGGACGAGTTCCGGAAGTACATCGAGAAGGACGGTGCCCTGGAGCGGCGCTTCCAGCCGATCATGGTGGATCCGCCCACGGTGGATCAGACCATCCAGATCATCCGCGGGCTGCGCGACAAGTACGAAGCGCACCACGGGGCCAAGTACTCCGACGATTCCATCGTCCAGGCCGTGAAGCTGGCCGACCGCTACATCAACGACCGCTTCCTGCCCGACAAGGCGATCGACGTGATCGACGAGGCGGGCGCCTCCGCGCGGCTCAGCATCTCGGCCATCCCGACCGAGGTTCGCGAGCTGGAGAAGCAGGTGGAAGAGGTGGCCAAGGAGAAGGAGGCCGCCATCCAGCAGCAGGAGTTCGAGAAGGCGGCGCGCTTCCGCGACAAGGAGAAGGATTTACGCGGGAAGCTCCGGGAGCACAAGAAGACCTGGACCGAGATCAAGCACGAGAAGGAAGCGCTGGTCGACGTGGATCTCATCGCGAAAGTCATCTCGCGCATGACCGGGATCCCGATCACGCGTCTCGAGGAGAAGGAATCGGAGAAGCTCCTCCGCATGGAGGAGGAGGTCCGGAAGTCGATCGTCGGCCAGGAGGAGGCCGTGGCGGCCGTCTCGCGCGCGATTCGCCGTAATCGCGCGGGGCTCCGCGATCCGCGCCGGCCGATCGGATCCTTCATCTTCCTGGGGCCCACCGGGGTCGGCAAGACGGAGCTGGCGCGGGTCCTGGCCCGTTTCCTCTTCGACGATCCGGACGCCCTGATCCGCATCGACATGTCGGAATACATGGAAAAATTCTCGGTTTCCCGGCTCATCGGCGCCCCTCCGGGGTACGTAGGGCATGAGGAGGGCGGCCAGCTGACCGAGAAGGTCCGGCGCAAGCCCTATTCGGTCGTGCTGCTCGACGAGATCGAAAAGGCGCACCCGGACGTGTTCAACATCCTCTTGCAAGTCTTGGACGACGGTCAGCTCACGGACAGCCTGAGGCGGAAGGTGGACTTCAAGAACACGGTGCTCATCATGACCAGCAACCTGGGCGCGCGGCAGATCAAGGGAGGCCGCGGTCTGGGCTTCACGGAGCGGACCGACGGCTCCAACTACATCACCATGAAGGCCGCGATCATGGAAGAGGTGAAACGGGTCTTCAATCCTGAGTTCACGAACCGCATCGACGAGATGATCGTGTTCCATCCGCTCGACAAGCCGCAGATGAACTCCATCACCAAGATCCTGCTCCGCCAGGTGGCGGACCGGATGAAGGGGAACGGAATCACGCTGAACTTCGAGGACGAGGTGGTGGATCTTCTCATCCAGAAGGGATTCGACGAGGCCCTGGGCGCGCGTCCGCTGAAGCGGAGCATCCAGAAGATGATCGAGGATCCGCTTTCGGAGCACGTGCTTCGCGGCCAGCTGAAGGAGGGCAGCGACGTTTTGGTCTCCCGCCGGGGTGATGAGTTGATTTTCGCCTCTTGAGGGAGCTCAACCTACAGATTCCACGTCCTCTCGCCGCCATCGGGCTCGCGCTCGCTCTGGCGGCGGTGGCGTTTCTCGGCCCGGGTCTTGCGCGCGCGCAGACTCCGGATTCGACCGGCATCTCCATCCCGCTCGACACCGGCCTCGACAGCACCTCCACCGCCATCGGCCCCACGATCCGGAGCGTCGCCGCCCGGGGGTTCGTGAACACGGACTCCATGGTGGTGATCCGGACATTCGGGATCGCTCCGGGGCAGCCCTACGATCCCAAGGAGACCCGGAGCGCCGTCCGCCGCCTCTTCGCCACCGGGCTCTTCACCGACGTGACCGTGAGCGACGCGCCCGCGGCCGGAGGGGTGGCCCTGACCGTCCACGTGACCGAGCGGCCGCGAATCAAGGAGATCACCTACAAGGGCGCGAAGAAGATCGAGGCGAAGACGCTCAAGGAAAAGCTGACCTCCGCCGAGGGGCAGCTCCTCGACTCCGGGACGCTGGATCTGGACGCCCGGAAGATCGAGCAGGCCTACGCGGCCGAGGGGTACGCCCACGCCCGCACGCTCCCGCGCACGGAGATCGTGGGTCCCGGCGCGGTGCGCGTCGTCTTCGACGTGCAGGAAGGCTCCAAGGTCAAGGTCCGGGGCATCACCTTCCACGGCGTCCAGACGCTGGATCGCGGAAAGCTGGCCAAGGCCATGGAGAGCAAGACACCGGGATTTCTGAAAAGCGGCGTGCACAAGCCGGAGCATCTGGAGAAGGACGAGACCAAGCTTCGCCTGTACATGCGCACGCGGGGCTACAAGGACGCGGATGTGGACTCGATCGTGGCGGTGGACCAGGCGGACGGGAAGGGCGTGAACCTCCACGTCTTCCTGCGCGAGGGGCCGCGCTACACGTTCGGGGCCCTGTCCTGGGCGGGAAACACCGCGGTGCCCACTCCCGCGCTCACGATCTCGACCGTGGCGCGGACGGGCACGGTCTACAACGAGGCCCAGGTCCAGAAGACGCTCGAGAACGCCTACCAGCTCTACCAGGAGCAGGGATACCTCTTCCTCTCGATCGAGCCCAAGATGACCGACCGGGATTCGCTGGTGGACGTGACGTTCCAGATCCAGGAGGGCAATCGATCCCGGATCGCGAACCTGGCCATCACGGGCAACACGCGCACCAAGGAGAACGTGATCCGCCGCGAGGCGAGCGTGTTCCCGGGCGACACCTTCCGCCGCTCCACGCTGATGCGCACGCAGCGGGACATCTTCGGCCTGGGCTTCTTCCAGGATGTGAACGTGGACTACGAGCCGACCGGTGACAGCTCCGACATCAACCTGACCCTCAAGGTCCAGGAGAAGCAGACGGGCACGGCCAGCGCCGGCGCGGGCTACTCCAGCCAGTCCGGTCTGACCGGATTCATCGAGCTGGGCCACAACAATCTCTTCGGGAACGGCCAGTCCATCAACGTCCGGGTGGAGCGGGGCGCGAAGCGGAACGACCTGGAGCTCTCCTATACCGAGCCGTGGTTCCGCGACACGCCGCTGAGCATCGGATTCGACATCTTCAACACGCGCCGGGACCTGGATTTCTACAACCGCAAGGACGTGGGCGGCGGGATCCGCCTGGGACGGCCGCTCCGGTGGCCCGACTACACGCGCGGCATCATCTCCTACGATCTCCGGGACGTGACGCTGAGCGAGTTCGCGCTGCCCCGCGAGGGCGAGCCCGCGAACCTCACCACGCTGCGCACCACGAAGTGGCCGCGCCGGGTGAGCAGCGTGACCCTGACGTTCAATCGCAACTCGACCGACAATCCGTTCTATCCCACGCGCGGCTCCAAGGTTTTGTTGACGAACGAGGTGGCGGGCGGGCTCCTCGGCGGCGTGGAAGCCTTCTACAAGGAGACCTTCGAGAACAAGAGCTACACCAAGCTGGGCGGACCCTTCGTGCTCATGCTGCGCGGCAAGACGGGGTTCCTGGGCGGCGGGCAGGTGCCCGACTACGAGCGCTTCCGCCTCGGCGGGACGACGGCGGATTACCTGCGCGGCTATCCGGACTACTATGTGGTGCCTCGAGCCAACATCGTCCGCGACTCGCTGACCGGCGTCGTGCTGGACAGGTACCCGGGCGGCAAGACCGAGCTCATCCTCACGAGCGAGCTCCAGTTCCCGATCGCGGACCCGCTCCACGCCCTCTTTTTCTTCGAAGCCGGGAATACCTGGAACTCGACCCGGGATCTGGACCTTGGTGATCTGAGGAAGGCCGTCGGGTTCGGGGTCCGCCTGGAAGTCCCGGCCCTGGGCAGGGTGGGATTCGACCTGGGGTATGGGTTGGACCGGGAGGACGGCTCCAAGTGGGAGCCCCACTTCCAGCTGGGTAACACATTCTAGCAGAAGGGATTGATATGGCTCGACACGGTACGTCCCGTGGGGTAGTCTGGGCGCTTGCGGCGCTTTTCCTGGCCCTGCCTGGGACGGGTTTCGCGGCCGACCTGAAAATCGGCTTCATTGACTCCGAGAGGATCTTCTCGGAGTATGCCGGCACTCAGGAGGCCCAGAAGTCCTTCAACCGGGAGGTCCAGGAGCTCACCAAGACCGCCCGGGAAAAGAAGACCGAAATCGACGATCTCCAGCGGAAGCTGGACTCCCAGGGGCCCATGCTGAGCGAGGCGAAGCGGGACGAGCAGAACCAAGTGCTCCAGAAGAAGATCGCGGACTACGACGCGTTCGTCCAGAGGAACTGGGGCCCGAAGGGCTCCGTATCCCAGTTGAACGAGCAGTTCCTGAAGCCGATCGTGGACCGGGTTCACAAGATCGTCACCACGTTCGGGTCGGACGAGGGCTATTCGATCATCCTGGACGCCGCGGATGGAAACATCATCTTCGGCGACAAGGCGCTGGATCTCACGGATCGGGTCCTCGAGCAGCTGAGGAAAGAAGACTCGAACGGTTTGCCGCAACCGACAGGCTCGGCGCCGCCGGCGCCAACGGGAGGAAATTAGAAGTAGCCCGGAGCGGGGTGCGCGAATCGATTCAAGAGGAGTCCACGATGAAGGTCACGCTGGAGGCGGTCGCAAGGGCGATCGACGGAACGGTCGTCGGCGATGGATCCGTCGAAATCACCGGCGTCGCCGGCATCCGGGAGGCCCAGGAAGGGGATCTCACCTTCCTCGCCAATCCACGCTATGAGCCCTACCTCGAGCTGACGCAGGCTTCCGCCGTCATCGTCTCCGAGAACCATCGGAACATCGGCAAGCCCCTCATCCAGAATCCCAACCCCTATCTGGCCTACCTCAAGGCCGTGCGCCTCTTCGCGGGCGAGAAGAAGCGTCCCGCCGCGGGCGTCCACCCGAGCGCCATCGTGGCGCCGGACGCGAAGGTCCCCGCCGATGCATACGTCGGACCCCACGTGGTGATCGAGCCGGGCGCCGTCATCGGAGCCGAGGCGGCGATCCACGCCGGGTGCTACGTGGGCGCGGGCGCGCGCCTGGGCGATGAGGTGCTCCTCTACCCGCGCGTCACCGTGCGCGAGGAATGCGTCCTGGGCGACCGGGTCATCGTGCACTCGGGAACCGTCATCGGAAGCGACGGCTTCGGCTTCGTCCGGGACGGCGATGTCTACCGCAAGCTTCCGCAGATCGGAACGGTCGAGATCGGCGACGACGTCGAGATCGGCGCCAACGTCACGATCGACCGCGCCACCACGGGCGCCACGCGCATCGGCGCGGGCAGCAAGATCGACAACCTGGTCCAGATCGCCCACAACGTGCAGATCGGGAAGAGCTGCATCATCGTCGCGCAGGTGGGCATCTCGGGCAGCACCGTGCTGGGCAACCACGTCGTGCTCGCGGGTCAGGTGGGCCTCGTCGGCCACATCGAGATCGGCGACGGAGCCACCGTGGGCGCCCAGTCGGGCGTCTCCAAGTCGGTGAAGCAGGGGGAGCGCATGTTCGGCACCCCGGCCATGCCCCTTCGACAGGCGAAGCGCATCGAGGCGAGCCTCCGGAACCTGCCCGAGCTCATCCAGACCGTGCGCGCGCTCAAGCGCCGCGTGGAAGAGCTCGAGGGCGTCCCCAAGCCCCGGTGACGACGCAAGGACAGCGCACCATCGCGAAGCCGATCGCCTTCGAGGGCGTGGGGCTCCACACGGGCGTTCCGTGTCGGGTGGAATTCCGCCCCGCCCCGGCCGATTCCGGCATCCGGTTCATCCGTCTCGACCTTCCCGGCGCTCCCGAGATTCCGGTCTCGCCGCGCTACGCCCGCGCCGACACCGAGCAGATGCGGCGCACGATCTTGAAGAGCGGCGACGCCGAGGTGCACACGGTCGAGCACATCCTGGCCGCGGCCGCCGGGCTCGGGATCGACAACCTCTCCATCGCCCTGACCACGCAGGAGCCGGCCGAGCCGCGCGACGGAAGCGCGGCCCCGTACGTCCGGATGTTCCAGGAGGCAGGGCTGGTGGACCAGGGCGTCCCGCGGAACTACTTCCGCGTGACCGAGCCGGTCCGGTACGAGGAGAACGGCGTCGTGCTCGTCGGGCTGCCGCACGACGGGCTCCGGATCACGTTCACCATCGAATACGACGACGCCTACCTGGGCACGCAGCACGCCACCTACGACATCGACCAGGACGTCTTCGTGAAGGAGATCGCGCCGGCGCGCACGTTCGTGCTCCAGCGGGACGTGGACGCGCTGCGCGCCCGCGGCATGATCCTGGGCGGGAGCCTCCAGAACGCGGTCGTGGTCCAGCCGAAGGGGATCCTGAATCAGGAGCCCCTCCGGTTCGACAACGAGTTCGTCCGGCACAAGATCCTGGATTTCATCGGGGACCTCTATCTCCTGGGGCGTCCCGCGCTGGGGCACTTCGTCTCGATCAAATCGGGACACGCGACCAACGTTCGCTTCGTCCAGCGCCTCGCGGCGATGGAGAAGCCGGGAGCGGCCCCGGCCAGGACCGCGGTCCCGGCCAAGGGAAACGGCTCGGGCGGACCGATCCAGCTGGACATCGCGGCGATCATGAAGATCATGCCGCACCGGTACCCCTTCCTGCTCATCGACCGGATCCTGAGCCTCGAGGAAAACCGTGTCGTGGGGATCAAGAACGTCACCATCAACGAGCCCTTTTTCGTCGGACATTTCCCGGGTCATCCGATCATGCCCGCCGTGCTCATCATCGAGGCGATGGCCCAGTGTGGTGGAGTCCTGCTCCTGAACTCGTCGTACCAACCGGAGGAGAAGCTGGTCTATTTCATCGGGATCGACCGGGCCAAGTTCCGAAAGCCCGTGCGGCCCGGGGACCAGCTCCGATTCGAGCTCACGCTCCTTCGCCTGAAATCACGCATCTGCAAAATGGAGGGGAAGGCCTACGTCGATGGAGACCTCGTCGCGGAAGCAGAGCTTCTCTCAAGCATTGTCGATCGCGATTCCTGAGGCGGACGGACTCACCGGCACCTGGGCGCGCGTCGCACGACACGCCGCCCGCGGTCCATCCGACCGCCATCGTCGCCAAGGGGGCGGAGCTCCATCCCGGCGTGGTCATCGGGCCGTTCGCCTACATCGGGCCTCGCGTCACCCTGGGAGCCGGAACGCAGGTGGGCCTTCACGCGATCATCGAAGGGCGCACCACGATCGGATCCCGCTGCCAGGTCCACCACGGCGCCGTGATCGGGAACATTCCGCAAGACCTCAAGTACCGGGGCGCGCCGACGGAGGTCAGGATCGGCAACGACACCGTCGTGCGCGAATACGCGACCATCCACGCCGCGACCGAGGAGGGCGAGTCCACGATCGTCGGGAACAACGTCCTCCTGATGGCCTACACCCATATCGCGCACAATTGTAGGATCGGCAACCACGTGATCCTGGCCAACACCGTGAATCTCGGTGGGCACGTGCGGATCGACGACTACGCGATCATCGGAGGCGGAACCCCGGTGCACCAGTTCGTGACAATCGGATGCCACGCTTTCGTGGGCGGAGCGTCCCGCGTGCCGCAAGATGTGCCTCCGTACGTCAAGGTGGCCGGGAACCCCCTGCGCGCGTGCGGTCTGAATTCGATCGGCATGGACCGCCGCGGCATTCCCGCGGAGGTTCGCCTCGAGGTGAAGCGCGCCTACCGGATCCTCTATCGCTCGCAGCTCAACGTCGCGCAGGCGCTCTCGCGCATCACGCGTGACCTGAAGCCCTATCCCGAGATCCACGAGTTCGTCGAGTTCGTGCGGAGCTCGGAGCGAGGCATCGTGCGGTGAGCCGGCTTCGCGCGGGGGTGGTCGGGGTCGGACACCTCGGCAGCCACCACGCGCGCGCGTGGTCCCGGATCGAGGGGGTCGCGCTGGTCGGAGCCTACGATCCGGACGCGGCGGCCCGGGAGCGGGCTTCCCGCGAGCTCTCCCTGACGCCGTTCGACTCGCTCGAGGCGCTCCTCGAGCAGGTCGATCTGGTCTCCATCGCCGCGCCCACCCCCCAGCACGCCGAGCTGACCCACGTCTGCCTCGCGCGCGGGCTCCACGTGCTGGTGGAGAAGCCCATGGCCGCCACCGTCGAGGAAGGCACGGCCATGCTCGCGGCCGCGCGCGCGGCGAAGCGCGCGCTCTTCGTCGGGCAGGTGGAGCGCTTCAACCCGGCCGTCCAGGCCTCGCGCCCGTTCTTGAAGTCGCCGCGCTTCATCGAGGCGCACCGCCTCGCGCCCATCGTTCCGCGCGGGATCGACGTGGACGTGATCCTCGATCTCATGATCCACGACCTGGACCTCAGCCTCTGGCTCACGGGCTCGCGCGTCGAGCGGGTGGACGCCGTGGGGGTGCCCGTTCTGACATCGCGCATCGACATCGCGAACGCCCGGCTTACCTTCACCTCGGGCTGCGTGGCGAACCTGACCGCGAGCAGGGTCAGCCGGGAGAAGGTCCGCAAGATCCGCTTCTTCGAGGCGAACGAGTATCTCTCGATCGATTGCCTGAACCGGAGCGTCGAGGCGTATACCCTGAAGCCCGCGGATGCCTCGGCCCCGGAGGATTTCCTAAGAAGGATCCGGCCGCTTCACGTCACGGTCGAGCCCCGGGATCCGCTCGAGTCGGAGCTCACTCATTTCCTCGCCCTCACGCGCGAGCCCGAGGGCTCGTGGGAGGAGACCGAGGTCGCGCTCGAGGCGCTCCGGGTCGCCGAGGAGGTGCGCGCGCAGGCGGCGCGCAATCTTCCTCTGGACCTTCCGGTCTGAGCCGCCCCTTCCTCATCGTCTCGGCGGGCGAGCCTTCGGGAGACCGTCTGGGCGCGGACCTCCTCGAGGCCCTGCGCGCGCGCGGCATCGCGGCGGAAGCGGCGGGGATCGGCGGGCCCCGGCTCCGCGCGGCAGGACTTCAGGCCCTGGTCCCGATGGAATCCATCGCCGTCATGGGGTTCGCCTCGCTCCTGGGAAAGCTTCCCGAAATCCGCCGCGCGCGGAACGCGATCCTGCGCCTCGTGCGCGATCATCCCGACGCCATCTTCCTTCCCATCGATTCGCCCGGGCTCCATCTGGGGCTGGCGCACGCCGCCAAGCGCCTGGGACGGCGCGTGGTCTACTACGTCTGCCCGCAGATCTGGGCATGGGGCGGAAAACGCGTAGGCCGGATGCGCGAGGATGTGGACCTCACCCTTCTCCTCTTCGGGTTCGAGGTGGAACTGCTGGCCCGCGCTGGCGCGCGGGCGACATGGGTCGGCCACCCCGCGGGAGCGTTGAAGCCCGAGCCGGAACGGTACCTCGCCGCGAAGGCGGCGCTGGGCGTGGGGCCCGAGGAGCGGCTGGTCGCGCTCCTGCCCGGAAGCCGGCGGGAGGAAGTGGGCCGCCATCTCGGACCGATGCTGGATGGCTTAGCCCGGCTCACGAACCATCTGGGCGGGCGGGTGCGTGCGGCGGTGAGCGACGCGGGCCCGGTCTCCTCGGTGCTGCGGGCGAACGCGGCGGCCCGGAGAGACTGGGACACGCTGGCGCCGATCCACTGGCGCGGCGAGGCGCGGGATCTGCTTCGCGCGGCGGACGCCGCGGTGGTGGCCTCGGGCACGGCCACGCTCGAGACGGCCGCGCTCGGTATTCCACAAGTCATCGTCTACCGCACGGGGCGACTGAATTACGAGATCGCGCGGCGGCTGGTGCGCGTGCCCTCGATCGGCCTCGCGAACCTGGTCGCGGGACGTGCCGCGGCGCCGGAGCTGATCCAGGATGAGGTGCGGGGCGACCGGATTGCCCAGGAGCTGGCCAGGCTTCTCACCGACGAGCGCGCGCGGGACGCCCAGCTCCGCGCGTTCGCCTCGATCCCGGAGCGTCTGGGCGGGCCCGGCGCCGCGGATCGCGCGGCGGAAGCGCTGATCGAGTTCGCGGGCTGGGTCGCGTGATCTCGATCGGCCTTGCCGCGTATCGCGGCGCCGCGACCCTGGCGGGCGCCGCCTCGCCGATCCTCCGCGGCTTCGGCGGACGTGGGAGTGCGTGGCGCCAGGCCTTCTCCGGCGCGACCGCGGACGTGGCCGCGGCGGCCGGGAGCGTCTGGGTGCACGCCGCCTCCCTCGGCGAGGTGGTGGCGGCGCGAACCTGGGTCACGGCGTTGCTCGCGTCCGGTCAGCGGGCCCCGGTCCTCCTGACCACGCGCACGTCGCGCGGCCTGAATCGTGCGCGCGCCGAGCTGGGAGACCGCGTGGTGGCGCGGGTCGCGCCGCTCGACCTGCCGCAGCTCCTGCGATCCTTTCTCCACGCGGCGGCGCCCTGGCGTCTGGACGTCATCGAGACCGAGATCTGGCCGCACCTCATCACCGAGTCGCGGCGCCGCGGGGTCGCGGTGGTGTTCGTGAGCGCCACGGTCTCGGAGCGGACGCGCGCCGGACTCCATCGCTGGGGTATTTCGGGACCGCGCCTGTTCGGAGAAGGCGTCTGGGTCCTGGCGCAATCGGATCGGCACGCGGAGCGCTTCCATTCACTGGGCGTTCCCTGGGACCGGATCGCCGTGACCGGCGACCTCAAGGCGGAGCCGCCGGTTAGGTCCGCGTCGCGCGACGCCTCGGCGCGGCCCGCCGTGGTCTTCGGGAGCCTGAGGCCGGGCGAAGAAGCGATGGTGCCGGCGCTCCATCGCGCGCTCCAGAAACGGGGCCGCGCGCTGGTGGTCGCGCCGCGGCACGAGGAAGGACGGAAGCGCGTGCTCGAGGTGCTTCAGCGCGAAGGAATCCAGGCGGCGGTCCGGAGCGAGCCGGATTCCGAATGGGCGCACTGGCTCCTGGGTCTCACGTCGGATGTTGGAGTGCTCGCCACGCAGGGCGAGCTGCCCACGGCGTACGAATCCGCCGCGATCGCGATCGTGGGCGGCACGTTCGCTCCCTACGGAGGCCACAACGCGCTCGAGCCCGCCGCGCGAGGTTGCGCGGTCCTGGCGGGCCCGCACGCGGAATCGATCGAGGAGAGCTTGGATCTGCTCGCGGGGGAGGGTGCCTTGATCCGGGCGAAGGACCGCGTGGATGCGGTCGCGTCGGTTGTGGCGCTCCTGGAAGACGCGCCACGGCTCCGCGCGATGGGGCAGGGCGCCGCGCGCGCGGCGGCGCGGGCCTCCGATTCGGCCCCGCGCTCGCTCGAGGCGCTGGATCGGTTCGGTCTCTTGCCATGAGGGGCATCGCGGGCACCTTCGAGCGCTCCTGGTCGGGTGAGCCCGGCACGATCCCCTGGACGAAGGCGCTCCATCACCTCGCCCTGGTGTACGAAGCGGCATCGGCCTTGACCCGCGCCCGTGCCGCCGTAAGGCGTGTGCGGCTCGATGGCTGCCGCGTCATCGCGGTGGGCAATCTCACCGTGGGCGGGACGGGGAAGAGCACCATCGCCCGATGGCTCGCCCTCGAAGCCGTGAAGGCGGGAGACCGGGCGGCCGTGCTCCTCCGGGGCCACGGCGCGGAGTCGCACGCGCGCGGCGTGGTGCCGGATTTCGGAGGCTATCCCACGGAACGCGGCTTGGCGCGCTACGGAGACGAAGCGATGGCGCTGCGAGGGATCCTTCCCCGCGAAGTCGCGGTGGCGGTGGACCCCGACCGCGCGAGGGCGGGCCGCGCCGCGCGAGACGGATACGGCGCGCGCGTCCTGATCCTGGACGACGGATGGGAGCAGGAAGGCCTCCGGTGGGACGAGCTCTGGGTCATGGTCGACCCGCGGCGCCCGGTGGGGAACGGATCGCTTCTCCCGGCGGGTCCCCTGCGCCGGCCCGCATCCACGCTCCGCGAGGCCACGCGCGTCGTCTTCCTGCTCGAGGAGCCCGGGGAGTCGATCCCCGAGGCCACCCTCGCCTGGCTTCATTCCACGGCCCCCGGGGTGCCCACGCTCCGGTTTCGCCGCACGCTCCGCGAGCCGCTCCCGGCTGGCGCGCGGGTCGCGGTGCTCTCCGGAGTGGGCGCACCCCGTCGGCTGGAGCGGTTTCTCCGCGGGGCCGGCGCCGAGATCCTGTTCCACGACGCCTATCCCGATCACGCGCGGTGGGAGACCGTGGCGCTCGAGCGTTCGGTGCGCCGCGCGGAGGCCGCCGGGGCCTCGATGATCCTCATTACCGAGAAGGACGAGCCGCGCTGGCCCCGAGGTCTTACGCCCGCGCTTCCATGGCGCGTGATCCGGACCGGTGTCGAGCCTCTCGATCCCGTGGAGCTTCCCCATGCCGCGATCGCCTAGGTCTCCCGGGAAGCTGACGACCGACGTCCTGGTCGTGGGGAGCGGGATCGCCGGCCTGAGCGTGGCGCTCCACGCCGCCCGGTTCGCGCGGGTGCTCGTCGTGACCAAGCGCGAGGGCCACGAATCCAACACCAACTACGCGCAGGGCGGCATCGCCGCGGCGCTGGGCGAAGACGACCGGCTGGAGCTCCACGAGCGGGACACCCTGGTCTGCGGCGCCGGACTCTGCGATCCCGAATCGGTCCGCGTGCTCGTGGAGGAGGGCGCGGGAGAGATCGCGCACCTGGTCTCGCTCGGGGTTCGCTTCGACAAGGATCCGGAAGCACCCGGCGCGCTGGCGCTCGGCCGCGAGGGCGGGCATTCGCGCCGGCGGATCGTGCACGCGAAGGACCGCACCGGGCGCGCCGTCGAATCGAAGCTTCTCGCGCTGGCCCAGGCCCATCCCAAGATCGAGATCCTCGAGAACCACATCATGGTGGACCTGATTCTGGCCAGCAAGCATCTCGGGGCGAGCCGCGTCGCGCTGCAGCGCGACCGGGTCTGGGGCGCGTACGTGCTCGACCGGAAGACCGGGCGGATCCGGCCCTGCGCGGCGCGCGCCACGGTGCTCGCGACGGGCGGCGCGGGGAAGGCCTACCTCTACACGACGAATCCGGACATCGCGACGGGCGACGGGCTGGCCGCGGCGTTCCGCGCCGGCGCGCCGGTCGCGAACCTCGAGTTCATCCAGTTCCACCCGACGTGTCTCTTCCACCCGGAGGCCAAGTCCTTCCTGATCTCGGAGGCGGTCCGCGGCGAGGGCGCGAAGCTCCTCACGACGGACGGGAAGCCCTTCATGCACCGCTACGACAAACGGGGCGACCTCGCCCCGCGCGACATCGTGGCGCGCGCGATCGACTCGGAGATGAAGCGGCGCGGCGACAAGTTCGTGCTCCTGGATCTCGCGCGCCTGGGGAAGCGGCTCTTGAAGAAGCGATTCCCGCACATCACGAGCCGCGTGCTGGCCTTCGGCTACGACGTCTTCCACGATCCGATCCCCGTCGTGCCCGCGGCGCACTACATCTGTGGCGGCGTGGTCACGGACCTGGACGGCCGTACCGGGCTGACGGGCCTCTACGCGTGCGGCGAGGTGGCGTGCACGGGCGTGCACGGAGCGAACCGGCTGGCCAGCAATTCCCTCCTCGAGGCGCTGGTGTTCGCGCGCCGCTCGGGACGCGCCGTCCTGGCTCAGCTCCTGGACGAAGGCCGTGCGAAGCCGCCCAAGCTTCCCGCGTGGCGCACGCACGGCGCGGTCACGCCCAAGGAGCAGGTGATCTTCGACCACAATTGGGATGCGCTCCGACGGGTCCTATGGGACTATATGGGCATCGTCCGGAGCGATGAGCGGCTGAAGCGAGCGGCCACCATGGTCCAGGTCCTGCGCGACCAGATCGAACGCGACTACTGGAGCTACCGGCTCGACAGCGATCTGGTCGAGCTCCGCAACATCGGCCTCGTGGCGGACCTCATGGTGGCCTGCGCGCTGCGGCGGAAGGAGAGCCGCGGACTGCACTACAACGTCGACCACAGCCGGCCTCTCGATCGATATCGACACGACACCACCCTCACCCGTCGGGACGTTCGCTGACATGGCCGCCGATCTCGAAAACGCGATCCTGGATCTCGCCGAGAAACACGGGCGCTACATGCCGAACGCGTACCACTTCACGCTGGAGGCGGTGCGCTACACGGCCGACCGGGTGGAGTCCAGCCGTCACGTGAGCGGCGAGGAGCTCCTGCAGGGAATCCGCCGGCTCGCGCTGGAACGGTTCGGGCCGATGGCCAAGACGGTCTTCGAGCAGTGGCGCGTCACGAAGACCGAAGATTTCGGGATGATCGTCTTCCAGCTCGTCGACGAGGGCCTCCTGGGCAAGACGGAGCGGGACAAGCTGAGCGATTTCGCCTCCGGGTACGATTTCGACCAGGCGTTCGTCCGGGAGTTCGACTGGCTGGACCGGATCGTGGACACCAAGGATCCGGCCGCCTGACATGGAGAGCACCTCCCTCCGCCTGCTGCGGTACCTGCGCCCCTACCGGGGCCGCCTCATCGTCACCGCGCTGTTGATGGTGGGATTCGCCCTCTCGAGCGGGATCACGATCGGGATGATCTCGCCGTTCGTGAAGGTGCTGTTCACCCCGCGTCCCGCGGGGGTGGCCTCCCCCGCGTCCGGGGCGACCGACGCCATGATCCAGGCGGTCTCCGGAGGAAGTCCCTCGCCCGCGACGACAGCCGGCCATGGGGTCGCGGCGCGGTTCAGCGCCTGGAAGAACTCGCTCCGGACCTGGTTCGAGCACTTCTTCCTGACGGGGGATCCCCTCCGATCGTTGACGCGCATCTGTCTCGCTCTGCTCGTCGTATTCCTGGTCAAGAACGTCTTCGACTACCTGACGAACGTGCTCACCGTCTGGGTGGAACAGGCCGTGGTGCGCGATCTCCGGAACGAGCTCTACGCGCACCTCCACGATCTCTCGCTCTCCTTCTTCCACTCCCGGCGAACGGGAGCGCTGCTCTCGCGGCTCACGAACGACATCGCGCTGGTCCGCGGCGCGCTGGCGGCCGGCTTCAGCAACCTCATCAAGAGCGCGCTCCTCCTCGCGGTCTGCCTGTTCTGGATCTTCTGGACCTCCTGGCGGCTCGCGCTCCTCTCGTTCCTCGTGATCCCGCCCTCGCTCCTGCTCATCGTCTGGCTGGGGAAGAAGCTCCGCCGCCGGAGCACGATCACGCAGGAGCGGATGGCGGACCTGAACGCGATCCTCTCCGAGACCCTGGGCGGGATCCGCGTGGTGAAGGCCTTTTCCATGGAAGAGTTCGAGAAACGCCGCTTCGCGGCCGCGGCGCAGGACTACTTCCGCGCCTTCGTGAAGCAGCGGCGCCTGGGCGCGATGGCCGGTCCCGTCTCCGAGTACCTGGGTGTCGTGGCGGCCACCGCCGTGCTCTGGTACGGCGGCCACGAGATCCTGCTCCAGCGCGCGCTCGAGCCCCAGCAGTTCTTCATCTTCCTCTTCGCCATGCTCCAGCTCATGAGCCCGCTCAAGTCCCTGAGCAACGTGAACGCGACCTTGCAAGAAGGCCTGGCGGCGGCGGTGCGGATTTTTCGCGTCCTGGACACTCAGCCCGCGATCGTGACGCGGCCCGGATCGCGGGTCGTCTCGGGCATCCGGAGCGGCATCGAGTTCGACCGCGTCACCTTCCGGTACGGGGACGGACCGGAGGTGCTTCGCGACGTCTCCTTCTCGGTGCGCGCGGGCGAGGTGGTGGCCCTCGTGGGCCCGAGCGGCGCGGGGAAGTCGACCCTCGTGGATCTGGTGGCGCGCTTCTACGATCCCACCGAGGGCACGATCCACCTGGACGGCACCGATCTTCGCGACCTCGACGTGAATTCCCTGCGGCGGATGATGGGCATCGTCACGCAGGACCCGCTCCTCTTCAACGACACCCTGACGCGGAACATCGCGTACGGCGTGCTCGACGCGGATCCGGAATCGGTGCGCCGCGCGGCGCAGGCGGCGAACGCCGACCCGTTCATCCGCGACTGGCCGCAGGCGTACGAGACCAAGGTCGGAGAGCGCGGCATGCGCCTCTCGGGCGGCGAGCGCCAGCGGATCGCGATCGCGCGCGCGATCTTCAAGGATCCGGCGCTCCTCCTCCTCGACGAGGCCACCTCGAATCTCGATTCCGAATCCGAGCTGCTGGTGCAGGAAGCGCTGGAGGTGCTCTTCCAGGGACGCACGGTCTTCGTCATCGCGCACCGGCTCTCCACGATCCAGCGCGCGGACCGGATCCTGGTCCTGGATCAGGGCCGGATCGTGGAGACCGGGACCCACGCCGAGCTGGTGAAACGTCCCGGCCTCTACCAGAAGCTCCATCGCCTCCAGTTCCGTCTGGCCGAGAACGACGGGCGCGATGCCCTGCACGGGGTCGCCGCGGATCAGGCAGGGTAGCCCCGTGTCCAGCCGCCGCGCGGCGGCGGTCGTCCGGCTCTCCTCGCTGGGGGACGTCCTCTTGGCCGCGCACGTGCCGTCGTTCCTCGTCCGCGCGGATCCCGCTCGCCGGGTCCTCTTCGTGACCAAGGAGCGCTACGCCGATCTCCTCCGGGGCCACCCGCACGTGAGCCGCGTGATCACCATGCGCGAAGACGAAGGGTTGGATCCCGTGATCCAGGCCCTCCGCGGGGAAGACATCGGCGAGATCGTGGACCTGCACGGGAACTGGCGCTCCATGAGGCTCCTCGCCTCGTTCCCGGGCGTGCCGCGGCGCCTCGCGCCGAAAGATGCCCTCCGCCGCCGCCTCTGGGTCTACGCCCGCTGGCTCCATCCGGCGCCGGTCCCGCCGCTCCTGCGCACGTACCGCGCGCTGAGCGGGGTGAATCCCGACGCCGAGCTCACGCCCTGGCTGAGGCTCACCCTCTCGGACGGGGAGCGCGAGGCCGGGCTCACGCGGGTGCCGCGCTCCGCGCGCGCCCAGGGCTTCGTCCTTCTCGGCGCGGGGGCGCGATGGCTCACGAAACGGTGGCCCGCGGCGCATTTCGCGAGCCTGGCGGAGCGACTCGAGCGCGAGCGGGGGATCCGCTCGGTCATCGCGGTCGAGCCCGGGGAGGAAATCCCCCCCGAGCTGCCTGCGGCGCTCCAGATCCCGTTCCGGGAGCTCGCGGCCGTGGCGTCGCACGCCCTTGCGATCGTCTCCAACGACTCCGCGGTGCTCCACCTCGGGCCCGCGCTGGGCGTGCCGGCCGTGGGCATCTTCGGCGGCACCGTTCCCGAGCTGGGCTTCGCGCGTCAGGGACCGCGGGACGAGGCGGTCGGGATCGAGCTCGGATGCCGGCCCTGCGGCGTGCACGGGCGCGCGCGGTGCCCGCTGGGGCACCACGCCTGCATGCGCGACCTCGAGCCGTCGGTCGTGCTCCAGACGCTGGGACGTGCCCTGGCATGAGCGATCGCGTCCTCATCACCTCCTCCGACCCCGGCGGCCTCGCGCGCGCGGTCGAGGAGCTCCTGGGCCAGCCGCTCCCCTGGTGCCGTCTGGACGCGCCGGGCTTCGACCAGTGCACGGTCTGGTTCTGCGCGGGCGTGCCGCCCGAATCCCCGCTCCGGCTTCCTCATCTCCGGTGGATCCAGAGCGGCTGGGCCGGGGTGGAGAACTGGTTCCAGCGCTCCGAGTGGGGGGCGGACGTGACGCTGACGCGGACGGTCGGCGATTTCCCGGAACGCATCGCGCAGCACGTCCTGGGCTATTTGCTGGCGCGCACGCTCCGGGTGGACACCGCGTTCCGCGAGATGGCCGAGAAGAGCTGGAAGAAGTGGACGCCCGACACGCTCCAGGGGAAAGAGCTCCTGGTGGTCGGCATGGGCGCGATCGGCGCCGGCGTGGCGGCCGCGGCGCGCGCGCTCGGCATGGAGGTCATGGGCGTGACCCGCGGCCAGGCACGCGGTCTGCCGGAATTCCTCGGCCGGGCCGACGCGGTCGTGAACCTGCTTCCTCACACGGCGGAGACCGAATCCTTCTGGAACGCGGAGCGCTTCCGCGCGCTGAAGCCGGGTGCTGTCTTCGTGAGCGTGTCGCGCGGCGCGACCGTCGACGAGCCGGCCCTCCTCAAGGGCCTCGGGCGCGGGCGGCCCGGGTTCGCGATCCTCGACGTCTTCCGCGACGAGCCGCTTCCGCCCGAGAGCCCCTTCCGCGGGCGCGAGGACGTCTGGATCACGCCGCACGTCGCGGGGATCAGCACCACGCCCGCGCTGGCGCGCGATTTCGCCGAGAACTGGAAGCGCTACCGCGCCGAGGCGCCGCTCCACAACGTGGTGGATCGGGCCCGGGGCTACTGACATAATCCGGCCAACGTGGCCCCTGACGCTCCACGAGAGGAGACGCGCTTGACCCTCGAGACCGCCACACGAACCCCCGTGAAGACCGATCGGATGTGGGCCATCGAGAAGTCCAAGCCCGAGCCGGGACTCTGGCGGGTCGAGGCGCCGATTCCCACGGCCGGCCCCAAGGACGTGCGGATCAAGGTCACCGCGTTCGCGATCTGCGGCACCGATCTCCACATCGTGGACTGGGACCGCTGGGCCGCGTCCCGGATCAAGACGCCCATGGTCTTCGGTCACGAGTTCACCGGCGTCGTGGAATCGATCGGCGCGGAGGTGAAGTTAGTCCAGGTCGGCGACCGCGTCACGGGCGAGACCCACATCTACGACGGCCTCTGCTACGCCTGCCGCCGAGGGCTGCAGCATCTCTGCGAGAACGTGCAGATCCTGGGTGTGGACCGCCAGGGCGCCTTCGCCGACTACGTGGTCCTGCCCGAGCAGAATGTCTGGAAGATCCACCCCGACATCCCGGAGGAGATCGCGGCCATCCACGATCCGCTGGGAAACGCGGTGCACACGGCGCTCGCGGGACCCGTGGCCGGGCTGCGCTTCTCGGTCTTCGGATGCGGCCCGATCGGATGCTTCGCGATCGGCGTGCTCAAGGCCGCGGGCGCCGCGTGGGTCGCGGCGGTGGACAAGAATCCGCTCCGGCTCGAGATCGCCGGGCGCATGGGCGCGGACCTGATCCTGAACGTGGAGCGGGAGCCGGTCGTGAAGCGGATCCTGGATGCCACGAGCGGCCGCGGCGTGGACGGCATGCTGGAAATGTCCGGCCATCCCGGCGCCTTCCGCGACGGATTCGAATCCCTGGCGAACGGGGGACGCGTCTCCTTGCTCGGGATCCCCAGCAAGCCGCTCGAGATCGACGTGGCCAAGGAGGTCATCTTCCGGGGCGCGCAGGTCCAGGGCATCAACGGGCGCCTGATCTTCGACACCTGGTATCGCATGGAGGCGCTCCTCACGAGCGGCAAGCTGGACGTCCGCCCCGTGCTGACCCACATCCTCGGCTGGTCCGATTTCGAGGAGGCCGTGGAGCTCCAGCGCTCGGGCCGGGCGGGGAAGATCGTCCTGAAGCGGGATCATCCATGAGCGCCGGCCCCGTGACCGAGAGCCCGCTCCAGTATCTGGACGAGGCGCTGGCCCAGCTCGAGCGCGACGGACTCCACCGGAGCCTCCGCCAGCTCCAGGGCGAGCAGCTCCCGCGCGCGCGGTTCGACGGCCGGGACGTCATCAACCTTTCCTCCAACAACTATCTCGGCCTCACCACCCATCCCAAGATGCGGGAAGCCGCGCTCGAAGCGGTCCGGTCCCTGGGCGTGGGCACGGGATCCGTCCGGACCATCGCGGGCACGATGGACCTCCACATGGAGCTGGAGCGGCGGATCGCGGCCTTCAAGAAGACCGAGGCCTCGGTGGTCTTCCAGAGCGGATTCGCGGCCAACGCGGGCACCGTCTCGGCGCTGCTGGGGAAGGGCGACCTGATCCTCTCCGACGAGCTGAACCACGCCAGCATCATCGACGGGGCGCGGCTGAGCCGGGCCGACATCAAGGTCTTTCCGCACCGGGACGTCGCGGCGCTGGAGAAGCTCCTCCACGAGACGCGCGACGTGAAGCGCCGGCTGGTCATCACGGATGGGGTCTTCAGCATGGACGGGGACATAGCGCCGTTGCCCCAGATCGCGGCGCTGGCGCGCGCGCACGGCGCGATCATGATGATCGACGACGCGCACTCGAGCGGCGTGCTGGGGCGCGCGGGGCGCGGCACCGTGGACCATTTCGACATCCACGGCCAGGTGGACGTGCAGGTCGGAACGCTGTCCAAGGCGATCGGCGTCCTCGGCGGCTACGTCTGCGGCTCGAAGAGGAACGAAGACCGGGAAGCGTCCGCCGCCGTGGCGGCGGCGTGCCTCGTGGCGTTCGACGTTCTGGAGCAGGAACCCGAGCGGATCCAGAGGCTCTGGTCCAATACGAAGCGCTTCAAGGACGGGCTCCTTAGCCTGGGCTTCAATACGGGTAAAAGCGAGACGCCCATCACGCCCGTCATGGTGGGAGAGGGCGACCTCGCGATGAGGTTCTCGGACCGGCTCTTCGAGCGCGGCGTTTTCGCGCAGGGGATCGGCTATCCGACCGTGGCGAAGGGGAAGGCCCGGCTCCGCACGATCGTGACCGCCACCCACACCGACGAGGATCTGGACTTGGCGCTCGCCATCCTGGGCGAGGTCGGTCGCGAGCTGGGTGTCCTCGGCTAAGGCTCGTCCCCTTCTCCTTCGACTTCCCAACTGGCTGGGCGATCTGGTCCAGGCCCTGCCCGTGATCCACGCGGCGGCCTCGGATCCCGCCCGCCCGGCGGTGTTCCTGGGCCCCTCCTTGTTTGGTCCGATCCTCAAACCCCGGTTTCCGGACGTTCCGTACCTCGAGTGGTCGCGGTCGCGCCGCTTCGCCGCGGCCGGGCAAATCCGACGGCATCGTCCCGGAACGGCTCTCCTGCTTACCGACTCGCTTTCCTCGGCGATTCTCGCCATCCTGGGCGGCATTCCCGAACGTATCGGATACGCCGCGGAGTTCCGGGACCTCCTCCTCACGCGGCGCGTGCGGCGTCGCGCGATCGCTCGCGCGCGACCGCGCGTTGAAGAGTACGCGGCGCTCGCGGAGGACGCGGGTCTCACGGTCGGGGACGATCTTCCACGCCTCACGGCGCTCCCCGAGGAGCGGGCCCACGGCGAAGCGTTGGCTCCGGATGGACCCTACGCCGTGATCGCGCCGGGGGCGAGCTATGGTCCGGCGAAGCGCTGGGATCCGGAACGGTTCGCCACGCTGGGGCGGGCGTTGCACGCCCGGGAAGGGATGCGTGTGGTGCTGGTGGGGGCGAACGAAGACCGGGAAGCGTCCGCCGCCGTGGCTTTCCTCCTCGGACCGATCGCGGTGGATCTCACCGGGGGGACGGATCTTCCGGCCTTGATCGGCATTCTGGATCGGTCGCGGCTGGTGGCCTCGAACGACTCCGGGGTCATGCACCTGGCCGCGGCGCTGGGCCGGCCCACGGTGGCGATCTTCGGATCCACGAGCCCGGTCTGGAGCGCGGCCCGCGCGCCGTGGGTGCGCGCGCTCTACGCGGCCTATCCCTGCTCGCCCTGTTTCCGCCGCACGTGCCCCATCGGATACGGATGCCTCCACGCCATCGACGCGGAACGCGCGACGTCCGCGGCGGAGGAAATCCTCCGGAGCTAGGACTGGGGCCGCGGGGTCTTGTGGTAGCTCGTGCCGTCGCTCCGGTAGTCGAAGCGTCGGACGAACGAGGAGACGGTGGACGCGGGGACGATGCCCTCGCGGGAGAGCGCGCGGAGCTCGGTGGGGTACCGGCCGCGGATGGAGCGGTAGATCTCGAGGGCCAGGCTCAAGCGCTGGGAGTCGCCCACGGTCACCTCGGCCGGCGGGGGCTTCGGAACGGCACGCTCGGCCTGAGCGTAGAGCGCGGGCGTGACGAAGCGGCCCGCGCCCACGGAAACCACCAGCATCACGAGCGCGACCGGGAGCGCGAAGCTCCGCGAGGGACGCGGGGCGGCGATCGCCGAGTCCTTGATCGGAGTCACCTTGGGCGGCGCGGGCGTCGCGCCCAGCGACACCTCGATCACGCCCAGCTCCAGCAGATGATGGAGCGCTTCGTAGACCTCGAACTCCACCAGCTTCGACTGCGCGATGATGTCGCGCACCGGCCTCAGGCCGTCCACGAGCGGGAGCACGCGCTGCTCGGGTCCCGACATCTCCTTCGGCGGAACGGCGAGCGCCTTGGGCCGGAGCACCATCGCCGTCGAGGAGAGCGTCTGCTTGTAGCGGACGATCTCGTCCAGCCGGCGCATGGACTCCATGAGGAGCCCTTCCGTGTTCAGCCGCACGTTCGCCGCGAACTTCGGCACGGTGCGCGCGTCGCCCGAGAAGTGATAGGTGCCCTGCTTCCAGGTGAGGAGCTGGTGCATGGTGTCCTGCACCTGGTCCTGGATCGCGACCGCCAGATTCTCGGTCGAGATGTAGTTTCCGCTCAGGAGGACGTCGGTCAGCTCGCGCTTGCTCTCGCCCTCGATGGTCTCGATCTGCTTGAGCTGGGATTCCGTGAGGTATCCGGTCTGTACCAGGAAGACCTTGAGCGGGTCCTTGGCGTTCCGCCGGCGGTCCCGCGTGGAGACCACGCGTCCGCCCTCGAAGAAGATGACCGCCACGTCGTGGCCGGACGTGAGCTTCAGGACGCCGGACTTCTGCTGGACCGCGATCAATTGCAAGATTTCGGGAAGGCTGAAATCGTCGAGATTGCCCTGAAGCGCCATGTTAGCCCCGTCCCTCCCGGGTTCTCTTCGCCGCGTCGGGCCGACGTGCAGAGCTTCCGGCCGAACGGGCGATCCCCTGCGTCTTGTCGGTGGTCTTGGAGAAGTACCGCGCCACGGTGATGAAGTAGGTCAGCGCGAAGAGCAGGACCAGGGGGATGCGCTTACCCCAGCCGGGCGACCCCACGGGGAGCACGTCGGTCGACGAGACGATCAATCCGTTCGCCGCCACCACCAGCGCCGCGCCCACCATGATCAGGATCGCCACGAATCCGCTCAGGCTCGCGCCACGGAGGATCTGGCCCGCGCCCGGGAGGAGGAACGTGATGAGCGTCTCGAGCAGCGTGCGCCGGCGCGCCGCGCGGCTCCCGCGCCCGGTGAGCAGGATGCGCGTGAACTCCACCGACTTGAGATCCTTCACGGTGGCGTAGCCGGCCTCGCAGAAGGCGCGCTGCTGCATGCGGGACACGCACCGCCGGCAAACCACGCGCTGGCAGTTGCTGCATCGGAGCGTCTGGAGCGCCCGCCCCAGCACCTGGCCCAGCCCCGCGAAGAGCAGGAAGAGCGCCACGAGGAAGAAGATCGCGAACGGCGCCGGCGGCAGGAGGCGGAGCAGGAACGTGAGGTAAGGGTTGGTCCGCGCGGCGGTGAGCCCGCGCTCCGGCGCGGTGCGGCGGCCCAGATCCCAGAGCGCCTCGACCGGAGGCAGGGCTTCCATGACGGTGCGGTTCAGCTGCGGCGCGCTGATCTTGCTCATGTCGCGCACGCGGTCGAAGCCCAGCGAGGTCGCGGCCGTCTGCTCGCGGTTGGCCTCGGTGAACATGAGCTGCTTGGTATAGGCTTGCGCCAGGTTGAAGTGCGGCTCGGGTGCTGAGGGCTTGGCCTTTACGGCCGCCTCGTAGGACTCCTGGGCCCGCGCGAAGTCCTCGCGCGCGAAGAAGACGTTGCCGAGATTCACGAGCGTCCAGACGCAGTTCGGGCGGAGCCCGTCGGCGCGCTTGAGCTCGCGCTCGGCCAGGTCGAAGTCTCCCTCGCGGCGCGCGATGGTGCCCGCGGTGAAGGGATAGAGCGGCTCCGAGGGATCGCTCTTGGACAGAGACGCGAGCGCGCTTCCGATCTCCGCGTCGGCGCCGGCGTGGAGCGCGCGGTCCACGAGGAGGCTCGGCTCCTCCACGCCGGTCGGCCCCGCCCAGGGGGCGATCGTGGTCGCGAAGGTGGCCAGCCCGATCGAGGAGATCACGAAGAGGCCGACGAGGAGCGCCTCGCGCCTTCCGATCCGGAAGGAGAGGAGCCCCGCGTAGACCGTGAGCGTGGGAATGGGTCCCAGGCCCCAGAGCAAGGGACACAGCGCGATCAGGGTCGCGCCCGCGCGCGCGAGAAGGCTCTTCGAGCGCCCCGTGAGCTCCGCCACGATGTGGATCAGGTGCGGCAGATGCCGGAGCGTGATCCCCACGACCGCGACGAGGAGGCTCACCATCCAGACGACCAGGAATCCGGTCAGGAGATTCGCGAGAAGCGTGCGCTGCCAGGAGTAGTTCCGCCCGAGGATCCGGAAGGCTTCGCTCAGCTCCCCGACGGCGCGCTCGGGGTTCTGGAACGCCAGGGTGCCCGCGAGCGTGAAGTGCGGATCGGGAAAGGCGGGGTCCAGATCCGAAGCAGCGCCGAGCAGGCGCTGGCCCTCCTCGCCGTTCCCGGCCTTGAGCGCGGTCAGGGCCTCGCGATAGCGGGCCTGGGCCGGCGCGAGCGAACGCATCTGGCCCGCGTCGCGCATCTGCTCGATGTCCCGCTGCACGGCGTCGGATCCGGAATCGGCGCGCGCTGAGGGAGGGAAGGGGAGAAGGAGCGTCAGCAACGCCGCGAAGGCGAGGAGGGCCGCCGCGGGGGGCAGCGCAGGACGCGACGAGCGTCCATGTCTCGAGGGCGAGAGGTGCGCCACGCACCGCAACTTAGGTGCGGGAGGGGGTGGTGTCAAGGAGAAAGGACTCCGGACATGGTATTCTCCCGCCATGGCGAGCCTGACGGCGACACGGATCGGAGCGCTTCGCGATCGGATCGGCGAGGAAGTCCTGATCCAGGGCTGGCTCTACAACAAGCGCTCCAGCGGAAAGCTGGAATTCCTCCTCGTGCGGGACGGAAGCGCGACGGTGCAGTGCGTGGCGGTGAAGGCCGAGCTTCCCGAGGAGATCTTCGCGCGGTGCGCGACGACCTCGCAGGAGTCTTCCGTCCGCGTCACGGGCGTCGTGCGCGAGGACAAGCGCTCGCCGAGCGGCGTCGAGCTCGCGCTCCGCGGAGCACGGGCCGTCCTTCCTCCTGGACAATCGCCACCTCTGGATCCGCTCGCAGCGCCAGTCCGCGATCCTCAAGGTGCGCCACACGCTGGTCCAAGCCTGCCGCGACTGGCTGAACGCCGACGGATTCATCCTCGCCGACGCGCCGATCTTCACTCCGGCCGCCTGCGAGGGCACGACCACGCTCTTCGAGACCGAGTACTTCGAGGAGAAGGCCTATCTGACGCAGAGCGGGCAACTCTACAACGAGGCCACGGCGATGGCGCTGGGCAAGACGTACTGCTTCGGCCCCACGTTCCGCGCGGAGAAATCCAAGACGCGGCGTCACCTGATCGAGTTCTGGATGGTGGAGCCGGAGGTGGCGTTCGCGACCCTGGACGACGTCATGGTCCTCATCGAGCGGTTCGTGGAGGGGATCGTGGGCCGGGTCCTCGAGGAGCGGCGGGAGGAGCTCAAGATCCTCGAGCGCGACACGGCTCCGCTGGAGCGCGTGCGCGCGCCCTTCCCGAGGCTCGGCTACGACGAGGCGGCGAAGATCCTCAAGGAGAAGGGGCTTCCGTTCGAATGGGGAACCGACTTCGGAGCGGCCGACGAGACCGCGCTGACCGAGGGCTACGACCGCCCGTTCTTCGTCCACCGCTTCCCGGCGGCCGTGAAGGCCTTCTACATGAAGCGCGATCCTGAGCACGAGCGGCTGAGCCTCTCCTGCGACCTCCTGGCCCCCGAGGGGTACGGCGAGATCGTCGGGGGCGGGCAGCGGGAGGACAGTCTGGACCTCCTGGTCGGCCGGATCCGGGAGCACCAGCTGCCGATGGAGGCTTTCGAGTGGTACCTGGACCTCCGCCGGTACGGCTCGGTACCCCACTCAGGCTTCGGGATGGGGATCGAGCGCACCCTGACCTGGATCACCGGCATCGAGCACCTCCGGGAGACGATCCCGTTCCCCCGGCTGCTGAACCGGCTCCGCCCCTGACCCTTCCTATGCCGTTAGCCCGTTTCGGGGTAGAATCCCGTTGACAGAATCTCCCGCCGCGCACTAACTTCCAGCCTCTTTTGACTGGAATAAAGAGACCCGAAACGGGGTATGCCTGGATAGGTTCCGGCGGAAGGCACCGGATCCGGGGCGGCGTTGACACGGTCTCGCGGGGTGGGTACTCTGGCATCGTGAGAGCCACAGGCCGGACGCATTTGCCCCGGCTGATTTGGGCGGCGGTCACGCTGGGCACATTGAGCCTCGGCTCGTGCTCGTCGCCATCCCCCCCGCGCGAGTCCCCAAGCCAGCCCCCTGGTCCGATCGTCCTTGCCGGCGCCGAGCAACTGGTCCCTTTGCTTCGAAGCGAAATCCGGGCCTTCCGGGAGCGGAATCCGAAGGCTCCCGAGATCCGGATCGTCCCGAATGGTTCGGCGGAAGGAATGGAACAGCTCGTCAACGGTGAAGTCACGATGTCGGTCCTGACGCGGGATCTGACCGATCCCGAGATCGAAGCCGCGATGCAGCGCGACGGCCTGAACGAATACCCATTCGCCTGGGACGCCGTCGCGGTCGTCGTGCATCCCCGCTCTACCATCCAGCAGATCTCCCGGACGGAACTGGGCCAGATCTACGGCGGCGCCAGCCACCCTGGGATTCCGCCGGGGCGGGGCGATCGTCCCGCTGACGACCGGTCCGAGGCTGGGCCTGTACGAGTTCATTCAGCAGGCGCTCCTGAGCGGGGCGGCGTATGGTCCCGGCGTGTACGCGCAAAAGAGCGAGGCCGAGATCGTGAACCTGGTCGCCTCGCGGGTGGACGCGATCGGATGCGTCTCGCGGGGGCTCGTGGATCGCCGCGTGCGCGCGCTGGCCGTCTCGCCGGCGAAGGGCCTTCCGTACGTGGCCCTGACCCGGGAGTCGCTGATGCTCAAGACCTATCCCTTGCTGCGCGGGCTCTCGCTGTGCGCGCGGGGCAAGAATCCGCCGAGCGCGGCGATCGATTTCGTCAATTTCGTCACCAGCGTGGACGGGCAGCAGATCGTTTCCCGATTCGATTACGCGCCGGCGACCGTGTCCGTGCGCGTGGTGCGCACCGCAGAGGAGGCACAGTGAGGCAGGTATTCCGTCGCGTCCTTCCCGCCGTGGTTCTGGGAGGGCTGCTTCTCGCCGCGGGGGCGGCCTACGCCCTGCAGTCGGGAGACATCATCAAGCAGGGCATCGAGGCCTACCGCGCGGCGAACTACAAGCGCGCCCTCGAGCTCTTCACGCAGGCGCAGAAGCTGGATCCGGGCGGTCCCAAGCCGCACTACTTCATCGGGAGCGCGCTCGAGAAACTGGAGGAGCCGGACAGCGCGATGACGGAGTACCAGGCCGCCATCCGCCTCGACCCCAAGTACGTCGAGGCGCTGACCGGGCTCGGGAAACTCCTCCGCAGGCGCGGCAAGACGGAGGAGGGAACCGCCAAGCTCCAGGAGGCCGTGAAGTACAGCCCGAAGGATTCGGGGGCGCTCTATGCCCTCGGCCAGGCCTACCTTCAAGACAAGAAGTACGACGAAGCCTACAGCGTGTTCACCAAGGGCACGCTCTTGAAACAAGGGCGCGCGCTCTTCCTGGACGGCCAGGCCCTGGCCCTGGAGGGGAAAGGGGACACCAAGAAGGCGGAGGAGATCTTCGTCCGCGCGCGCGAGACGGACCCGAACAACCTCCGCGTGCGGCTGGATCTGGGCGGCTTCTACATGCGGAAGAAGATCCCGGTGCTGGCCGCGCCGGAGTTCGGCGTGGCGACCCAGCTGGACCCCAAGAACCCCGAGGCCTACTACCTCTACGGGAAGGCCCTCGTCGGGGGGAACGAGTTCACCGGCGGTTTGAAGGCCTTCATGGACGCGATCGCCGCCGATTCCTCGTACGCGCCCGCCTACCTCGAGGCGGGGCGCCTCTACTTCCGCGCGAACCGTCCGGGGGACGCCGCGGAGAAGCTCCAGACCTACTCGAGCCTGAAGCCCGACGATCCGGAGGGATACGTGGAGCTGGGCCGTGCGCTGGCCAAGAGCCC
>WNFL01213641.1_pt1 | contig 31165 bp, 34 predicted proteins | sample 5400361 | NCBI WGS metagenome assembly WNFL01 (sample SAMN13153351, study PRJNA577476) | soil metagenome | isolation source: 40 cm soil on Douglas fir-dominated hillslope | place: USA:California | collected 2013-09-17
ATTGACGCCGTAGACCGTGCCGTTTTCCGCGAGCGTCTCGCGCAGGAACGCCGCGCCGCGGCCGATGCGCTCGATGAACGCCGGCTCGCGATTCAACGCGAGCGCGCGGCGTCCGGCCGCAACGTCGGCCACGTCCTCGATCGTCAATTGCGCGCCGCCGAGCCTCACCGACTCAACGGCGGCGGTCGCCTCGACCGCCGCTGAATTTCTCTCCACCGCAAACCCCCTGCCTCTGCGCCTGCCTCCAACTGCGCGCTCCTGATGCGCAGCGCGCCGACTCTACCCTATGCGCCGGATTCCCGCCACGCGGCCGCGGGCGCTTTCGCCCGGGAGGAATGTCCCTGCGGTGACCTTGGTGTAAAAAATGCCGCTGAGGGGACCGCAGAAAACGCGTGGTCGCCATGTCACGACAACTACCGCAAATGTTCTGAAAAGATTTGTGCGGAAAACATCGGTGCGCCACCTCATTACAAGCCCAAATTTGATACGATTCGCAGATAAAAGCTCTGCGGGGGGAAGCCGCGGAATTTTTAAAGCCGTGAACGCTTCTGGGGGAGGCATTCGTTGCAGGTTCGTCTTCCGATCGTGCGCTGGTCCGCGTGGCCGCCTTTCCAGGCCGGCGAGAGCGCGCATTCGGCGCCGCCGGAGCTGAAGCTCGTCGATCCGATGCTGCGCCGCCGTCTCGGCCCGCTCGCGAAAACCCTCCTGCACGTCGCCAACGAATGCGCGGCCGGCCTCCCCGGCGTGCGCCTGGTGCTCGCCTCGCAGCACGGGGAGCTTTCCTACACGCTCGCGATGCTGCGCTCGCTTGCCGCGAGCGAGCCGGTTTCGCCGACGCTGTTCAGCCTCTCCGTGCACAACGCCCCCGCCGGGATCTTTTCGATCCTGCGCGGCGAGCGCGCGCCGTCGACCGCCATCGCGGCCGGCGAGGAAACGCTCGGCCACGCGCTGCTCGAAGCGTATTGCCAGCTCGATGACGGCGAGGAGCCGGTGCTGATGGCCTACGGCGACGCCCCGCTGCCCGGCGAATATCGCGCCTATGCCGAGCGGCCCGCGCCGCGGCGCGCGATCGCGGTGCTGCTCGGGCGCGGCGCTGCGCGCACTACGATGCTCGAGGCCTCGGACGCCGAAGGCGCGCCGGCCTCCGCCGAGCCGCAGGCGGATGCCTTCTTCCGTCACCTCGCCGACGAGCAGCCCGCGGCCTGGACCGGCGCCCAGCGCTCCTGGGCCTGGCACTGATGCTCGCGCGAATCAACTACTGCTGGCGCACGCTCGTGACGAGCGGCTGCTTCATCGCCTTTGCGGTCCTGGGGCTGCTTTTCTCGCTGCTGGTGTACCCGGTGCTCTGCCTGCTGGAAGGCGAGCGCCGCCACGCGCCGGCGAAGTGGCTGCTCCACAAGTTCTTCTCGCTGATCGTCTTCGCGCTGCGCTCCACCGGCTGCATGCGCCTGCAGACCTCCGGCATCGAGCGGCTGCAGAACGCGGGCGCCGTGCTGGTGCTCGCCAACCATCCGACCTACATCGATTTCGTCGTGCTGCTGTCGCAGATCCCCACCGCCAACTGCGTGGTGAAGAGCGAGCACTGGGACAACCCGGTGTTCGGCGGCATGCTGCGCGCGGCGGGCTATATCCGCAGCTCGCGGGCGGACCAGCTGCTCGAGGACTGCGCGCAGGCGCTCGCCTCGGGCAAGCCGGTGATCATCTTCCCCGAAGGCACGCGCAGCAGCCCCGGCGCGCCGATGAAATTCCTGCGCGGCGCGGGCTACATCGCGCTGAAGAGCGGCCGGCCGATCGTTCCGGTCCTCCTGCAGTGCGATCCGCCGACGCTCAACAAGAATTCGCGCTGGTACCAGGTGCCGCCGCAGCCGTTCCACTACCGCGTGACGGTTCGCAACCCGCTGCGCGCCGAGGCGCTCGCCGACACGCGCCACGGCTCGCCGGTCATCGCCGCGCGGCGCCTGACCCGCGCCCTCGAGGGCTATTTCAGCAGCGAGCTGAGCGTCCTGTGAGCGATCTGAAGCTCGAGATCAAGCGGCTCATCATCGAGGTCCTCGCGCTCGAAGACGTCAAGCCGGAGGACATCGCCGACGACGCACCCCTCTTCGGCGAGGGGCTGGGCCTGGACTCGATCGACGCGCTCGAGCTCGGCATCGCCTTGCGCAAGCGCTACCAGCTCAAGCTGCAGGCCAACGACGCCGGCATGAAAGAGTATTTCCGCTCGGTGAGCAGCCTCTGCCTCCTGGTGGAGAGCCAGCGCGGAGCGACATGAGCGAAAGCAGCCGCGTGAGCGGATGATCCGCGGGCCTACAGTCAGCAACCTGCTGTTCGCGCTCTACCCGATCCTGATCTTCGCCGGGCTGCAGTTCCTCGACCCGCGCACTGTCGGCGCGGCCGTGCTCGTCGCGCTGGTCGCTCGCTACCGGCGCAACACGCTGCGCCTGGTCGCGGACCTGTCGTCCTGGCAATGGCTGGCGCTCGCGCTGCCGCCGATCCTCGGCCTCGCGGTGATCGCGACCAACAGCGAGACCCTGCTGCGCCTGTATCCCGCGTCCATCAGCGCGAGCATGCTCATCCTGTTCGGCGTCACGCTGCTGCGCCCGCCGACGATGGTCGAGCGCTTCGCGCGCCTGAGCGAGCCCGAGCTCTCGCCCACTGCGGTGCGCTACACGCGGCAGGTGACCCTGGTGTGGTGCCTGTTCTTCGTGCTCAACGGCGCGATCGCCATGTATACGGCGCTCGCCGCCTCGCGCGAGGCCTGGGCGCTGTACAACGGCTTCATCTCCTACATCCTGATGGGGACCCTGTTCGCGGGCGAGCGCGCAGTGCGGCGCCGCATGATGCACGCGGTGTAGGACGAATGCCGGCGTCGTTCATTCCTCTGTCCAGGCTGCTCGCGACAGGCCGCCTCGAGCGCGCGCGCGTCTGCTCTGACGGCGATCGCGACCTCACGTGGGGCGACTTCGCGCACCTCGCCGGCGCCATCGCGCGCGCGGTTTCGAAGCATGACGGACAGCGCCGCGGATCGGGCGCGCAGCGCTGGCTGATCCATTGCGAGCAGCCGTTCAACTTCGCCGCCGCGCTGCTTGCGGTGCTGCACGCCGGAAAGCGCGCGGTAGTCGCGCCGGGGTTCCAGCCCGGCATGGTCGAGCAGCTGCGACCGGCCTTCGACGCAATCGTCGGAGAAACCTCGCTTGGCGAGATCAACCTCGCCACCCTGGCGCCCGCCGCGTTCGATTTCACGGCGCTCGCGCCGCATGCGGCGCGCATTGATCTGTTCACCTCGGGGTCGAGCGGCGCGCCGAAGCGCATCGAGAAATCGCTCGCGCAGCTCGAGACCGAAGCGGACGTCCTGGAAGCGTGCTGGGGCGAGGCGATCGGCGGCGCGACTACCGTGGCCACCGTCCCGCATCATCACATCTACGGCCTGCTGTTTCGCCTGATATGGCCGCTCGGCGCCGGGCGGCCCTTCGACGCGGCGCTGTGCACCGACCCGGCGCTGCTGCACGAGCGGCTCGCGCGCGCCGGCGAAGCGGTCATCGTCTCGAGCCCCGCGCACCTCGCACGCCTGCCGGAGCTGATCGCGCTCGAATCGCTGCGGCCGGCGACCCGCGCCATTTTCTCCTCGGGCGGCCCCCTGCCCGCCGCCGCTGCGCTCGAGTTCAGGCGCCGGCTCGGCGCGGCGCCGATCGAGGTGTACGGCAGCACCGAGACCGGCGGGGTCGCCTGGCGCACGCAAAGCGAAGGGATGCACGGCGCCGCCTGGACGCCGTTTCCCGGTATGGCCGTCGAGCTCGACGGCGAAGGCGCCCTGCGCCTGCGCTCGCCGTACCTGCCCGACGGCGACTGGCTCACGATGAGCGACGCGGCCGAGCTGCTCGCCGACGGCCGCTTCAATCTCAAGGGGCGGCTCGACCGGGTGGCCAAGATCGAGGGCAAGCGCGTCTCGCTGCCCGAGCTCGAGCAGGGGCTGCGCCAGCATCCGTGGGTGCTCGACGCGGCGGTCGTGCCGCTTGCCGGCCGCAAGGAGAAGCTCGGCGCGATCGTGGTGCTGCGCGAGCCCGCGCGCCTGCGCGAGCAGGGCCGCCGGCAGCTCGTCGCCGCGCTGCGCACGCGCCTGCTCGAGCGCTTCGACCGGATCGTCGTCCCCCGGCACTGGCGGTTTCCGGAGCGCCTTCCGACGGACGAGCGCGGCAAGCTGAGCGCGCAGGCGCTCTCCGCGCTCTTCACGAAGGAAAACGCCACGGAAAGCGCGAGCGATGACGCGACGGCTGCCTGAGATTCTCGCCGAGCGTGCCGGGCCGGGCGGCGTCGAGCTCGAGCTGCGCGTGCCGCCGGACCTGGAGTACTTCGCCGGCCATTTCCCCGGCATGCCGATCCTGCCCGGCGTGGTGCAGATCGACTGGTCGGTCCGCCTGGGCCGCGCGCGCCTGCCGGTGCGCGGCGACTTCGTCGCCGCCGAGCAGATCAAGTTCCTCTCCGTGGTGCGGCCCGAGGCGCGACTGACGCTCACGCTCGAGTTGAATGCGGAAAAAACGAAAATGAGCTTCATCTATGCCGGCACGGGCCGCAAATATTCCTCCGGCACGCTGGTCTTCGGCGGGACATGAGCGCCGCCTCGCGCCCCGGCGCTTTCCGTCCCTGCTGCGTGATCCCGATCTACGAGCACGGCGCGACGATCCGGGCGCTCGTCGCCTCGCTCGCGGCGCACGGCTTGCCGATCTACATCGTGGACGACGGCAGCGGCGAGGCGACCCGGGCCGAGCTTGCGCGCGTGCGCGAGGCGTTCCCGCTGGTGCGCCTGTCGCGCCTGCCGCAGAACCGCGGCAAGGGCGCCGCGGTCGTGCACGGCATGCTCCAGGCGCGCACCGACGGCATGACCCACGCGCTGCAGATCGACGCCGACGGCCAGCACGACCCGCGCGACGTGCCGCGCTTCGTCGCGCGCGCCGGCGAGCGGCCCGACGCGGTCATCTGCGGGCAGGCGCTGTTCGACCGCTCGGTGCCGAAGGCGCGCTTCTATGGCCGCTACCTCACGCATTTCATGGTCTGGATCGAGACGCTGTCCTTCGCGATCCGCGACTCGATGTGCGGCTTCCGCCTCTATCCGCTCGCCGCGACCGGCGCGCTGATCGATGAAGGCGTGATCCCGCCGCGCATGGACTTCGACACGAGCATGGTCGTGCGCCTCGCCTGGCGCGGCGTGCCGATCGAGAACCTGCCCACGCGCGTCATCTACCCCGCGGGCGGGATCTCGCACTTTCGCATGCTGCGCGACAACCTGCGCCTCACCCGCATGCATGCGCTCCTCGTCTGCGGAATGCTCTGGCGGCTTCCGGTGCTCCTGTGGCGCAAGCTGCGGCTCTTGCGGGGCAGGTTGTTGCTCTTGTGGACCACGTTGTTCGGGGCGCGGCCGTGACGCACTGGTCGCGCCTCGCCGAGCGCGGCGGCATCACCGGGCTGCGCCTGGTCGCCGCCGCCTGCCGCCTGGTCGGCGCGCGCGCCGCGAAGCTGCTGCTGTATCCGGCGGTCGCCTATTTCTTCCTCACCGGGGCCGCCGCGCGCCGCGCCTCGCAGGACTATTTCGCGCGCCTGCGGCGCTTCGCCGGCGATCGCGCGAGCACACCGCGGCCCGGCTGGGCGACGAGCTTCCGGCACATGATGGCCTTCGCCGAGTCCGGCCTGCACAAGCTCGCCGCCTGGATGGGCCGCGGCGGCACGATCGACGTGCGCTTCCCGGAGCGCGCGCGCCTCGAGGCGCTGCTCGCGAGCGGCAAAGGCGCGATGCTGCTCAGCGCGCACCTCGGGAATCTCGAGATGTCGCGCGCGCTCTTCGCAGCAGAGCGGCGCGTCGCGGTCAACGCCGTCGTGTACAACGACCATGCGCCGGCGTTCCAGCGTGCGCTCATGGAAGCGAGCCCGCAGTACGCGGTCAACCTGATCCAGGTCCCCGAGATCGGGCCGGACACCTGCATCGACCTGAAGGAGCGGATCGATCGCGGCGAGCTGCTGGTGATCGTCGGCGACCGCACCCCGGCCGCCGAGAACGGGCGCATCTCCACCGTCGACTTTCTCGGCGCGCCGGCCAGTTTCGCGCACGGCCCTTACATGCTCGCGGCGGTGCTCGAGTGTCCCGTCTACCTGTTTTTCTGCGTGCAGGAGGGCGACAGGTACTGCACGTACTTCGAGCCGTTCGCGGAGCGCATCGAGCTGCCGCGGAAAAGCCGCGAAGCCGCGCTGCGCGAATACGTGCGACGATATGCGCGCCGGCTGGAGGAGCTCTGCCTGCGCGCCCCGTACCAGTGGTTCAACTTCTACGATTACTGGCAACAGCCATGAAGACGCTCGCCGCCGAAGTGGAAGTCGAGGTCGAGTTCCAGGACGTCGACCCCATGGGCATCGCGTGGCACGGCCACTACCTGAAGTATTTCGAGCGGGCGCGCTGCGCGCTGCTGCGCAGCTTCGGCTACGACTATCCGCAGATGCACGACTCGGGCTATCTCTGGCCGATCGTGGACTGCCGGCTGAAGTACGTCGCGTCGTCGCGCTACGGCCAGCGGCTGCTGGTGCGCGCCACCCTGACCGAATGGGAGAACCGGCTGCGCATCGAATACCTGATCCGCGACGCGAAGAGCGGCGAGACGCTCACCAGGGGCTACACCGTCCAGGTGGCGGTGACGCTCGGCGCCGGCGAGCTGCAGTTCGCCTCGCCGCCCGCGCTGCTCGAACGGCTGGAGCGCGCATGGCAAGAGTGATCGCGCCGGCGCTTTTCGTTTTGCTTTTAGTTTTCAACATCAATATAAAGGCAAACGCCGATGCATTGGGCGACATCCGCGCCCGGCTCGACGCGCACGCGGTGGTGCGGGCGGACTTCGTGCAGACGCGCACGATGGCCGATCTCGCGCGCCCGCTCGTGACGCGCGGCCGGATGGTCGTGTGGGGCGCGGGCGGGGTGATCTGGCAGATCGAGAAGCCGGTCCGCGCGACGTACGTGCTGCGCGACGACAGCACGATCGAGATCGCCGCCGACGGCACGCGCACCGCGCATGGCACGCGCGACGACCGTGGCGCCGCCCGCATCGGCCGGGTGCTGCGCGCGGTGCTCAAGGGCGACGCCAGGACGCTCGGCGAGTGGTTCGACGCCGATCCGCGCATCGCCGGCGAGCGCTGGACCCTCGCCCTGACGCCGCGCCAGGGGCCGCTCGCGTTCTACGTGAAATCGGTGCAGATCTCGGGCGCCGAGTTCGTTCACAGCGTGCGCATCGTGGAGGAGAACGGCGACACGACGCAGATGCAGTTCCACGGCTCGCGCGGCGCCGCCGCGCCGAGCGACGAAGAGCGCCGCCTGCTCGCGGGTGAATAGCGCGCCGCCGCCGATGCTTCGCGCAAACCGGCTCGCCGCCGCCTGGGCGCTGGCGTCGATCCTGCTGGTCGCCGCCACGGTGGTGCTGTTCGCGCGCGGCGCGCCTCTGCAGACGAATCTGCTCGCCCTGCTGCCGTCCACCGAGCGCAGCGCCGCCGCCGAGCGCGCCGTGACGGCGATGCACGACGCGGGCGCGAACCGCGCGGTTTTCCTCGTCGGCCACGCCGACCCGGCCGCGGCGCGGCAGGCGGCGCGCCGCTTCGCCGCGGCGCTCGAGGCGAGCGGCGCGTTCAGGAAGGTGCAGCTCGAGATTCCGGCGGTGGACCCGCGCTCGCTGCTGCGCGCGAGCCTCGACTTCCGCTTCGGCCTGCTCGCCGACGCCGACCGCCTCGCGCTCAAGCAGGGCAAATTCGACGCCGACCAGTGGCTGACGAAGCGGCTGAACGATCCGCTGCGCTTCGGCGCCGTCGGCGGCCTGGCGCTCGATCCCTTCGGGTTCTTCGACCGCTACGTGGCGAGCCTGCCGTACCGCAACCTGCGGCTCGAGCTCGACGACGGGCTGCTGGTCGCCCGCTCCGATTCCGGCGCCGGCCTGCACGTGCTCGTGAGCGCCGAGCTGCCCGGCTCGGCCTATGCCGACAGCGTGCAGGCGCCGGTGATCGCGGCGCTCGCGCAGGCGCAGGACCAGCTCGGCGCCGGCGTCGAGCTGCTGCGCACCGGCGCCGTCTTCTTCGCCGCCGACGCCCGCAGCGCCGCGCAGCGCGAGGTGGACCTGATCGGCCTGGGCTCGGTGGCGGGAATCGTGCTGCTGCTGCTCGCCGTGTTCCGCTCGCTAAGGCCGATGCTGCTCGGCCTGCTGACGGTGTGCATCGGCCTCGCGGCGGGCGTCGTCGTCACCGTCCTCGTGCACGGCGAGCTGCACCTGCTGACGCTGGTGTTCGGCGCGAGCCTCATCGGCGAGGCGATCGACTATTCGATCCAGTATTTCGGCGCGTACGCGGGCGCCGGCCCCGGATGGGACCCCCAGCGCGGCATGCGGCTCGTGCGGCCCGGCCTGACCCTCGCCCTCCTCACCAGCCTGCTCGGCTACGGCGCGCTGCTGCTCCTGCCGTTCCCGGCGGTCAAGCAGATCGCGCTGTTCGCGCTCACGGGCCTCGCGGCGGCTTATCTCTCGGTGATCCTGCTGCTGCCCGCGCTGCTGCGCCGGCCCTACTCGCGCAACCTGTCAGGCGTCACGGCGCCGATCGCGCGCTTCATCGACGCCTGGCGCGCGCGCGTGAGCCCGCGCGCGGGTCTCGTGCTCGCGCTCGCCTTCCTCGTCGTGCTCGCGCCGGGGTGGCTGCACCTCAAGCGCGACGACGATGTCCGCTCGCTTTCGAACCGCTCGCCTTCGCTCCTGCAGCAGGAGGCGCGCATCCGCGCTCTGACCGGGTTCGAGATCGGCACGCAGTTCCTCCTCGTCGAAGGCGATTCGGCCGAAAACGTCCTGCGGCGCGAGGAGCAGCTCGTCGCGCGGCTGCAGGAGCTCGCGGCGAAAGGCGAGCTCAGCCACTACCAGGCGATCTCCTCGTTCGTTCCGTCCGCCGCGCGCCAGACCGAGAACCGGAGCCTGGTAGGCGAGCGCGTGCTCGCCGACGGCGCGCAGCTCGAGCGCGCGCTCGACCGCGCCGGGCTGCGCAAAGGCATCGCCCCCGAGCTCGAGCGCGCCTACCGCGCTTCGGAAGGCCGGCTGCTCGAGCCGCAGGCGTGGCTCGCCTCGCCCGCCGCGGCGCCCTTCCGGCAGCTCTGGCTCGGCAAGACCGAGAGCGGCTATGCGAGCGTGGTGGTGCCGTTCGGCGTGCGCAACGCGACGGCGCTCGCCGAGGCCGCGCATGCGGTCGAAGGCGTCGCCTGCCTCGACAAGGCGGCAAGCGTCTCGCGGCTTTTCCGCGAGTACCGCAACAGCTTCAGCTATGGCCTCGCGGCAGCGGTCCTGGTGGTGTTATGCGTCCTCGCCCGCCGCTACGGCTGGCGCGGCGGCGCGGCGGTGCTGCTGCCGACGCTGCTCGGGATCGCCGCGGCGCTCGGCCTGTCCGGGTACTCCGGCGTGCCGATGACCCTCTTCAGCATCATGGCGCTGATGCTCGTGCTCGGCGTCGGCGTGAACTACGCCATCTTCCTCGTCGAAGGCCGCGGCCGCGAAGGCACCGCGTTCCTCGCCGTGCTGCTGTCGGCGGCGACCACGGTGCTGTCCTTCGGGCTGCTCGCGTTCAGCGGCACGCCGGCGCTCGCCCAGTTCGGCCGGATGCTGGTCGCCGGCATCGGCGTCGCGGTGCTGCTCGCGCCGCTCGCGCTGACGCTCGCGGCAGAGCGCTTCTCAGCGCGGTAGCATGCGCGCCATGTCTCCGGCGAGGTAGCATGCGCGCCATGTCCGGCAAGCGCTGCTTCATCACCGCGGTCGGCCTCGCCAACGCGCTCGGCGAGGGGCGCGACGTCGTGCGTGCGGGCCTGCTCGCGGGCGACACCTCCGGCATGGTGCTCGAGGAAGGCTGGGCGCCGGACGGCCCGGTGCGGGTGGGGCGCGTCGCCGCCGAGCTGCCGGCCCTGCCCCGGGGCAACGAGCGCTACGAGTGCCGCAACAACCGCCTGATGCTGCTGGCGCTCGCGCAGATCGGCGACGCCGTCGCCCGCACGATCGATCGTGTCGGGCCGCGGCGCCTGGGCATCGTGCTCGGCACCAGCACCTCGGGAATCCAAGAGGGCGAAGAGGCGGTGGCCGCCCTGGCGCGCGGCGAAGGCCTGCCGCCGCGGTTCGACTACCGGCAGCAGGAAATCGGCACGGCGGCGCCGTTCCTTGCGCAGCACCTGAAGATCACCGGCCCCGCCTACCTGGTGTCGACCGCCTGCACCTCGAGCGCCAAGGCGATCGCCTCGGCGTGCAAGCTGCTGCGCGCCGGCGTGTGCGATGCGGTGATCGCAGGCGGCGTCGACACGCTATGCAAGCTCACCATCAACGGCTTCGCCGCGCTCGAGTCGACGACGCGCGAGATCAGCAATCCCCTCAGCCGCAACCGGCGGGGCATCAACCTCGGCGAAGGCGCCGCGCTGATGCTGATCAGCCGCGAGCCGGCCGCCGTCGAGCTGCTCGGCTACGGCGAATCGAGCGACGCGCACCACATTTCCGCGCCGGACCCGAGCGGCCGCGGCGCCGAGGCCGCGATGCGCGCCGCCCTCGCCCGCGCCGCCCTCGAGCCGGGCGACGTGGACTATCTCAACCTGCACGCCACCGCGACGCCGAAGAACGACGAGATGGAAGCGCACGCCGTGAGCCGGCTGTTTCCGAAGGGCGTGCCCTGCAGCGGCACGAAGCCGATGACTGGCCATACGCTCGGCGCGGCCGGCGCCACCGAGGCGGCGTTCTGCTGGCTCACGCTGCAGGGCGACGGCCGGTTGCCGCCGCACGTCTGGGACGGCGAGGCGGATCCGGCGTTGCCGCAGCTCCTGCAGGTGCGCGCGGGCGATCGCTTCGCGCGCAGCAGAAGGCGGGTGTGCATGAGCAACTCCTTCGCCTTCGGCGGAAGCAACGCCTGCCTGCTGTTGGGAGATGCGAGATGACGCAAGCCTTCCCGCCGATCGACGAGCTGCTGCCGCACCGCGGCACGATGCTGCTTCTCGATCGTGTTTTTTCGGAAAATGAAAAATCGATTGTCGCCGGGACCACGGTTCCCGAAGCGGCGTGGTACCTGGACGAGCAAGGCGGCATGCCTGTCTGGATCGGGATCGAGCTCATGGCCCAAGCGATCGCCGCTCACGCAGCCCTGCAAGGACGCCTCAAGGGCGCGCCGCCCAAGCGCGGCGTTCTGCTGGGATGCCGGAGTTACCGAGCGAGCATGCCCCGCGCTGCGGCGGGCGCCTTGCTCAAGGTGTCCGCCAAAATGACTTTGAGGGACGAAAGCGGGTTCGGCGCCTATGACTGCACTATCGAAAGCGACTCCGCGGAATTCGCAGCCGCGACGCTCAAGGTGTTCGAGCCCGAGGATTTCGAGGCTTTCGTGAAGCAAGAGGGAAACCCTGGGGGTGGAGCCTGATCACCGGATCGCGGCGCGTCCTGGTCACCGGCTCGAGCCGCGGCATCGGCCGCGCGATCGCCGAGCGCCTCGCGCGCGGCGGATTCGCGGTCACGGTGCATTGCCGCGCCGGGCGCGACGCCGCCGACGCGCTCGCGAAAGAAATTGCCGGCACGGTGCTCCAGTTCGACGTGACCGATCGCGCCGCCGCGCGCGCGGCGCTCGAGGCGGACGTCGCCGCGAACGGTCCCTACTACGGCATCGTGTGCAACGCAGGCGTGACTCGCGACAACACTTTCGCCGCGCTCTCCGAGGCGGACTGGGACGAGGTGCTCGATACCAGCCTCGGCGGCTTCTACAACGTGGTGCACCCGCTGCTCATGCCGATGGTGCGCGCGCGCAAAGGCGGGCGGATCGTCACCATCGCCTCGGTGTCCGGGATCATGGGCAACCGCGGCCAGGTCAACTACAGCGCCGCCAAAGCCGGCCTCATCGGCGCCACCAAGGCGCTCGCCGCCGAGCTCGCCAGCCGCTCGATCACGGTGAATTGCGTGGCGCCCGGCTTCATCGAGACCGACATGATCGCGGACCTGGCCCTCGACCAGATCCTCAAGGCGATCCCCATGAACCGCGCCGGCAAGCCCGAGGAAGTCGCGGCGGCGGTCGAGTTCCTGTTCTCGGACGGCGCCGCCTACATCACGCGGCAGGTCATAAGCGTGAACGGCGGGCTGATTTGAGCTGAGCGCAGCTAAACGGAACCGGAAGTCCTGGATGTCTTGAACAACGGGCCGTTTATGGGCAACAATCCCGTTTCAGCGCGACCATCGACGGTAAAACAGGGAGGATCAACAATGAAAATCGCTCGCAGTCTGGTGGTATTGCTTGCCACAATCCTTGCAGCGTCCGGCGCGCTTGCCGCCCGGGGCGGAGCTCCGATCCAGAATTACCAGGACCTGCCGGTCGCGAGCGGGAGCGGAAAGCCGCTGACCGCCGAGCAGGTGAAGAACGCGATCATCAGCGGCGGAGCGAGGGCGAGGTGGAGCGCGTCGATCCAGCCGGGGAACGTCATCCGCCTGACCTATTCCCCGCGCAGCCATTCCGCCGTCGTGGATGTCGCCTACACCGCGAAAGCCTATTCGATCCGCTACGCCAACAGCGTCAACCTCGGCTACAGCCCGGACGGCGGCACGGGCACTATCCATCCGAACTACAACAAGTGGGTGGCCAACCTCCGGCAGGCGATCGAGGTGGCGCTCAGGAGCCAGGACTGATCGATGAAGACCTTGCATAACTTCCTGCTGTGCGTCGCAGTCCTGTGCACCGCTGCCGCCGCTCAGGCGGGCGTCATCCCGATCGTGGATCGCGATGTGCCGGTGGAAACCGGAAGCGGCCAGCCCGCCGATCTCGCGGTGATCCGGCAGGCGATCATCCAGGGCGGAAAATCCAAGACCTGGGATATCTTTCCCGCGGCCGACGGCAAGGGCCTGCGCGGCACCCTGACCTGGAACAAGAACAAGCACTCGATCACGCTCGACATCGAGCCCGGCCTGACGCAGATCAAGCTGCGCTACGTCAACAGCGTGAACATGAAATACGGCATCCGGGACGGCCAGCCGACGATCCACGACATCTACAACCGGCAGATCGAAGAGCTGAGCAACGCGATCCGCGGGGAGCTGAAAAAGCTCTAGCCCGCGTCGCCGGCCCCCTCGTTCGCCGCGCGGATCTTCACCCAGAGGGGGTCGTGCAGCTCCACCATGCGCAGCGCCGCGCGGTCGCCTTTCGAGGCCGCGACGCGCAAGGCCATGAGCGGCGCGACCTGCTTCGTGAAGTGGGCCACCACGAAGAGATTCAAGCCGATTAGCACCGCCTGCGCGAAGGCGTGCCTGAAGGTCAGCCAGGGCGCGAGCAGCAGCGCGGTGAGGCCGAGCGCCGCCAGGATCGACGCCGCGTCGCGCGCCATGGCGGGAAGAGCGAAGTAGAAGCGATAGCGCCCGACGAAAGCGGCCTCCTCCTCGGTGAAATGGTAGGGCGCCTCGTCCACCGGCACCGGGCTGCGCGCCGTCGACGCCATGCGCCGCGCGAGCCACAGCTCGAAGACCGCGAGCGCGGCGATATACGCCCAGGACAGCGACGGATCGAACGCGGCGAGCGCCGCGAGCCCGAGGATGGCGACGGCGCCGTACTTGCCCATCAGCTTTTCTCCGCCGCGCGCTCGAGCTCGGCCTGCTTCTCGAGCCACTCGGCTTCGAGCTGGGAGAGCTCTTTCGCGACGTAAGCCTGGTCGAGCAGGATCGGCTCGATCCTCCTGCGGTCCTGGTAGATCGCGGGATCGGCGAGCTGGGCGTCGATGGCGGCTTTCTTCGAGTTGAGCTTCGCCATCTGCTCCTCGAGGCGCTTGATGCGCGATTCGATCGGCTTGCGGTCCACGGGCTTCGAAACGCCCCTTTTTTCGACGGGCTTTTGCTTTTCAGGTTTCTCCGGTTTTTCAGGTTTTTCGGGTGCGGCGAGCTTGCTTTTCAGCAACCATTCCTTGTAGTCCTCCAGGTCGCCGTCGAAGGGCTGCAGCCGGCCGTCGGCGACGATCATGAACTGATCGGTGGTGGCGCGCAGCAGGTGCCGGTCGTGCGAGACCAGCACGAGCGTGCCCTCGAACTGCGCCAGCGCCACGGTCAGCGCCTCGCGCGTCTCCAGGTCGAGGTGGTTGGTCGGCTCGTCGAGCAGCAGCAGGTTCGGGCGCTGCCAGACGATGAGCGCCAGCGCGAGGCGCGCCTTCTCGCCGCCGGAGAAATTCTCGATGCTGCCGGTCGCCATGTCGCCCGGGAAGTTGAAGCTGCCGAGGAAGTCGCGCAGATCCTGCTCGCGGGTTTTTTCGGAAATGTTTTTTAAATGCCACAAGGGCGATTGATCGTCGCGCAGCATCTCGACCTGGTGCTGCGCGAAGTAGCCGATCTTCACGCCCTTGTTGAAGACGCTGGAACCGGAGAGCGGAGCCAGCGCGCCGGCGATCGTCTTGATCAGCGTGGACTTGCCTGCGCCGTTCACTCCCAGCAGCCCGATGCGCTGGTCCGACTGCAGCGAGAGCGTGATGCCCGCCAGCACGATTTTCTCGCTGCCCTTCTCCCTGCCTTTTTCCTCATAGCCCGCCTCGACGTCCTCGAGGACCAGAAGCGGGTTCGGCGCGCGCAGCGGCTCCCTGAACTCGAACGAGAACGGCGCGGCGGCGTGCAAAGGCGCGAGGTCCTCCATCTTCGCCAGCATCTTCATGCGGCTTTGCGCCTGGCGCGCCTTGGTGGCCTTCGCCTTGAAGCGGTCGATGAAGGACTGCAGGTGCGCCCGCTCGCGCGCCTGCTTCTCGTACTGGCCCGCCGCCAGCACCAGCGCCTGCGCGCGCTGCTCCTCGAAGCTCGAATAGTTGCCCCCGTAGCGCCGCAGCTTCTTCTGGTCGATGTGCACCACGCAGGTCACCACGCCGTCGAGGAAATCGCGGTCGTGCGAGACGACGATGAGGGTGCCGGCATAGCGCTTGAGCCATTCCTCGAGCCAGACGATGGCGTCGAGGTCGAGGTGGTTGGTCGGCTCGTCGAGCAGCAGCAGGTCCGAGGGGCACATCAGCGCCTGCGCCAGGTTGAGCCGCATGCGCCAGCCGCCGGAGAAGCTCGAGACGGGGTTGTCGAGCTCTTCCTTGTGAAATCCCAGCCCGAGCAGCAGCGACTCGGCCCTGGATCGAACGGTATACACATCGGCATCGGCAAGCGCCGCGTGCAGCTCGCCCATCAAGACGCCGTCATTTTCCTTTTCTGCCTGAAGAAGCTTCTCTTCCAAGGCCCGAAGCGACGTATCGCCGTCGATCGCGTAGTCGACCGCCGGACGGTCGAGCGCGGTCGTCTCCTGCGCCACGTGCGCGACCCGCCAGGTGCGCGGGAAGTCCGCGTCGCCCTTGTCGGCATGCAGCTCTCCGCGCAGCAGCGCGAACAGGCTCGACTTGCCCGAGCCGTTGGCGCCGATCAGGCCGACCCGCTCGCCGGGGTTCAGCGAGACGTCGGCCTTCTCGAGGAGCGGCTTGGTGCCGCGGATGAGAGTGAGATCGGAGAAGCGAATCACGGGGTTGCCGCGCAAAAGGGGGCGATTCTACTGCCCCGGCGCGCCCTGTTATTCTCAGGGCATGGAAAAAACACTACGTGTCGAAGCACCGAAGCTGCGCGCCTTCGTCGCCGGCGCCTTCGAGCGCGTGGGGATGCCCGCGGGCAGCGCCGCCACCGTGGCGGAGCTCATGGTCGAGGCCGACCTGCAGGGCGCGGACGGGCACGGCGTCTTCCGCCTCCCCCAGTACCTGCGGCGCATCCAGGCGGGCGGCGTGAATCTGAGGCCCGACATTCGCGTCGAGCGCGAGCGCACCGCGATGGCGCTCGTCAACGGCGACAACGCGCAGGGCCATCTCGTCATGAAGTTCGCCGCCGAGCTCGCCATCCGCAAGGCGCGCAGCGCGGGCACCGCCTGGGTCGGCGTGCGCCGGGGAAACCACGCGGGCCCCGCCTCGCTCTACGCGAAGATGGCGCTGCGCTCTGACATGATCGGCATGTACTTCGCCGTCGGCAACGCCAACCACCTGCCGCCCTGGGGCGGACTGGACATGCTGCTCTCCACCAATCCGATCGCGATCGCGATTCCAGGGCTCGAGGAGCCGCCGATCGTGCTCGACATGGCGACCACCGTGGCGGCCTTCGGCAAGGTGAAGACCATGGCGCAACGCGGCGAGACGATGCCCGAGGGCTGGATGGTGGACCGCGACGGCAAGCCGCTCACCGATCCGAAGCGCATGGACGAAGGCTTCCTGCTGCCGATCGGAGGCTACAAAGGCTACGGGCTCGCGCTGGTGTTCGGGATCCTCGCGGGGACCCTGAACGGCGCGGCGATGGGCCGGGAGGTCGTCGACTTCAACCACGACGATGCCACGCCCACCAATACCGGGCAGGCGATCCTCGCGATCGACATCGGCGCCTTCGAGGACCCCGAGGTCTTCAAGCGCAGGATCGATACGCTCGCGCGCGACATCCGCGGCTCGCAGCGGATGAAGGGGGTGGAGCGGATCTGGCTTCCGGGCGAGCAGAGCCACGCCAAATACCGCGAGCGGCTCGAAAACGGGGTGCTGATCCCGCCGGCGCTGCTCGCCTCGCTGAACAAGCTCGCTGGAAATCTCGGCATCGGCGCTCTCCAGTGATCAGGGAAACAGAAGTAAGCGTTGGCGGAATACGCAGCCCGGTCCTCGAAGCGGGGCCGGCGGGCGCGAGCGAAGCCGTGGTCTACGTGCACGGCAACCCCGGATCGCGCCTGGATTTTCGCGATCTCGTCGCGCGCACCGGCGAGCTCGCGCGCGCCATCGCGCCCGACATGCCCGGCTTCGGCGATGCCGACAAGCCGCATCCGAGGGACTACAAGTACCGGGTGCGCGTCCTCGGCGCGCATCTCGCCGCGGTTCTCGAGCGCCTGGGCGTGCGGCGCGCGCACTTCGTCGGCCACGATTTCGGCGGCCCCTTCTCCATCGGCGCGGTCCTCGCCCGGCCGCAGCTCGCCGGATCGCTCTCCTTCATCAACACCGGCATCCTGCGCGGCTACCGCTGGCACAAATGGGCGCGCATCTGGCGCACGCCCGTGGTGGGGGAGCTCTACATGCTGCTCACCACCGAGAAGCGCTTCAAGGCGGGCTTCCACCGCCTGCCGCCGGGTTTCGTCGACCAGATGTGGCGCCACTACGATGCGCGCACCCGGCGCGCGGTGCTGAGCCTCTACCGCGGCACACGCACCGAGGACATGTCGGCCGTCGCCGGCGCCCTGCGCGCGCTCGACCTTCCGTCCATCGTCATCTGGGGCGTCCACGACCGTTATGTCCCGGTCGAATTCGCCGAGCGCAACCGCGAGGCGCTGCCGCGCGCCGAGGTGCACCGGATCGAAAAAGCCGGGCACTGGCCGTTCATCGACCAGCCCGACGAGGTCGCCGCGATCCTGCTGCCGTTCCTGCGGAAGAACCTGAAGACCTAGGCTGCAGAAATCGGCAGAAATCGGGGTCAGGCTCCGATTTCCCCGGAACGCCAGTAATGCTGGGCCATCATGGAAATCGGAGCCTGACCCCGATTTCTTTGACCCCGATTTCTTACGCGGCGTTGCGCTCCGAGCGGCGGCGCTCGTTTTCCTTGAGGAAGCGCTTGCGCAGGCGGATCGACTTCGGCGTGATCTCGACCAGCTCGTCGTCGCCGATGAACTCCACCGCGTATTCCAGCGTGAGCTGGATCGGCGTGACCAGATCGATCGCCTCGTCCTTGCCGGAGGCGCGGATGTTGGTGAGCTGCTTGGTCTTGATCGGGTTCACCACGAGGTCGTTGTCGCGGCTGTGGATGCCGACGCGCTCCTGCAGCTTCCATAGCGCGTAGGCCACGGCGACGCCGTCGTCCTGCGACACGAGGACGCCGTTGCGCCGCTCGCTGATGTCGGGCTTCACCGGCGCGTATTCGTCGAAGACGTGGCTCATCACGCCGCTGCCGCGGGTGAGTGTCATGAACTCGCCCTGGAAACCGATGAGGCCGCGCGCCGGAATCCGGTAGTCGAGGCGCACCCGGCCCTTGCCGTCCGGCATCATCTCGATGATGTCGCCGCGGCGGCGGCCGAGCTCCTCCATCACGCCGCCCTGGTTCGCCTCCTCGACGTCCACGGTGAGAACCTCGTAAGGCTCCTGCTTCTCGCCGTTTACTTCCTTATAGACGACGCGGGGGCGGGAGACCGCGATCTCGTAGCCCTCGCGGCGCATGTTTTCCAGAAGAATCGTGAGATGCAATTCGCCCCTGCCGTGCACGATGAACGTGTCGGTGTCGGACGGGTACTCCACTTTCATCGCCACGTTGCTCTTGGTCTCGCGCTCCAGGCGCTCGCGGATCTGGCGGCTGGTGACGTACTTGCCTTCCTTGCCGGCGAGCGGCGAGGCGTTGACCAGGAAGTTCATGGTCAGCGTCGGCTCGTCGACCTTGAGCAGCGGCAGCGGATCGGGATGCTCGAGGTCGCACAGCGTCGCGCCGATGCCGACCTCGTCGATGCCGTTGATGAGCACGATGTCGCCCGCCTGGGCTTCCGCGACCGGCTTTCTCTCGAGGCCTTCGAACATCAGAACCTGGTTGATTTTCGCCTTCAGCGGCGCGGCGGTTCCGTTCAGGAGCAGCACCTCCTGCGCCGGGCGCACCCGGCCGCGGCGCACCCGCCCGATGCCGATCTTGCCGACGTAACTGGAGTAGTCCAGCGAGCAGATCTGCAGCTGCAGCGGCTCGTCCGGGTTCTCGTCGCGCACCGGGACGTATTCGAGGATCGCCTCGAAGAGCGCGCTGAGGTCCGTCGCCTCGTCCTTCAGGTTGTGTTTCGCGTAACCGAGCAGCGCCGAGGCGTAGACCACCGGGAAATCGAGCTGCTCCTCGGTGGCGCCGAGCTTGTCGAACAGATCGAAGGTGTGGTTCATCACCCAGTCCGGGCGCGCGCCCGGACGGTCGATCTTGTTCACCACGACGATCGGCTTGAGCCCGAGGGCGAGCGCCTTGCGGGTCACGAAGCGCGTCTGCGGCATCGGACCCTCGACCGCGTCGACCAGCAGCAGCACGCCGTCCACCATCGACAGCACGCGCTCCACCTCGCCGCCGAAATCCGCGTGGCCCGGGGTGTCGACGATGTTGATATGGGTGCCCTTGTAGCGCACCGCGCAGTTCTTGGCGAGGATGGTGATGCCGCGCTCGCGCTCCAGGTCGTTCGAGTCCATCACGCGCTCCTCGATGTGCTCGTGGGCGGCGAAGGTTCCGGACTGCTGCAGCAGCTTGTCGACCAGGGTGGTTTTCCCGTGGTCGACGTGGGCAATGATGGCGATATTACGTAGGTCGCGCGGCATGAAAAGCCCTACAAAAACAAAAGGTCGCGCATTGTACGCGACCTTTGTGCACTGCGGTGTAACAAAGACGCCTGTTACATCCTGATGACCTGCTGCGCCCGGAGAGGTTCCGTCCCTGCCTTGACGGGTTCCTTCCCTAGAACCGCGCGATGAAGTTCAGCGAATACATGTGGATCGTCGCTCTCCCGGTCTGCTGGGGAAAGATGGCCGTGTTGCTTTGCGATTCACCGAATTTGCCATAGTCCTCGAATTCGAGCCGCAGGCTCAGGGCCGGCGTGAAATCGTACTGGCTGCCGACGCCCCAAAGGAGGCCGAAGCCCCGCTTGGTGGCCGAGGGAATCGCCGGCGACGTGGAAAATCCGCCGCCGGTGAGCGCAGAACGCTCAGCCCGGTTGAACGCCACGCCGAGGCGTCCTGTGAGGGAGAAACCGCTCCGGCCCAGCGGAATCCTGCCCAAGCTGGAGGCAGCCCAGGAAGCCGCCTTGTAGTTCACTTTGGCTTGACCGAGGCCAATCGGAGTGGCGTTGTAGATATAGGCGAACTTTCCGAAATCGGTGTAGCTCAGCTCGGCGCCGAGGTACTGGCTGAACTGATAGCCGCCGAAGAACTTGTAGGCGGTGTCGGTTTCGTCCCTGTTTTCCTGGATGCCGGCGGTCCTGAGACTGAAGTCCTCGGCCTTCAGCTTCGCCTTCGACTTCCCGATGGCGAGCCCGCCGTAGAAGCCCGTGTTGACCTGCGCCTCGACCCCGCTGCTTATCACCAGCGCCAGCGCGCCGCACAAGAAGGCAATCCGAGTTTTCATATTGTTTTTCCCCCGTCAAGTAGCCGACACCTCCCGAGGCGCCGGCGGCGGCGCTGACTATACCTCAAGGTGAAATTTCCTGCCCCGGGCGCGCGGCACGGCAATTGCAAGCAGCTTGCAGGGATGAAAATCGCCCAGATTGCCCCGCTCGCGGAAAGTGTGCCGCCGCGGCTGTACGGAGGAACAGAGCGCGTCGTTTCCTATCTCACCGAGGAGCTGGTGCGCCTCGGCCACGACGTCACGCTCTTCGCGAGCGGCGACTCGGCCACCCGCGCGAAGCTCGTCGCCTGCGCCCCGAGGGCGCTGCGCCTCGACCCGAGGACGAAAGACACCCTGCCCTCACTCTCCGTGATGCTCGAGCGCGTGCGCCAGCGCGCGCACGAGTTCGACGTGCTCCACTTCCACATCGAGAGCGTGCACTTTCCGCTGTTCCGGGCGCTGGCGCGAAAGACCGTGACCACGCTGCACGGCCGGCTCGACCTCCCCGAGCTGCCGCCATTCTTCAGGGAATTTCCCGAGATGCCGCTGGTCTCCATCTCCGGCAGCCAGCGCCGCGCTGCGCCGAATGCGAACTGGGCGGGCACCGTATACCACGGCCTGCCGGCCGAGATCTGCCCGCTCAATCCCGTGGCGCCGCGCGGCGCAGGCCGTTACCTCGCCTTCCTCGGCCGCGTCTCGCCCGAGAGGGGCCTCGACCGCGCCATCGAAGTCGCGCGCCGCAGCGGCTTGCGGCTGCGGATCGCGGCGAGGGTGGACAGGGAGGACGAGCACTACTGGCGGGAATACATCGTGCCGCTGCTGCACGATCCGCGGATCGAGTTCATCGGCGAGGTCGACGAGAGCGGCAAGCCCGCGTTCCTCGGCAACGCCACGGCGCTGCTTTTTCCGATCCACTGGCCGGAGCCCTTCGGCCTGGCGATGATCGAGGCGATGTCCTGCGGCACGCCGGTGATCGCGTGGCGCCATGGCGCGGTGCCGGAGATCGTCGAGGACGGCATCACCGGATTCATCGTCGACTCCGTCGATGCCGCAGTGAGCGCGCTGCCGCGCGCCGCCGCCCTCGACCGCACGCGGGTACGCAACCGCTTCGACGAGCGCTTCTCCGCCGCGCGCATGACGCGCGACTATCTCTCCGTGTACCGCGCGCTCGGCCGCTCGCGCGCCCTGAGGGCGTTATGAGGCGAAGGCGAAAGCTCTGACATTGGCCCCCCTGACAAGGGGGCAGCGAGCCGCATGCAAGATGCGGCGAGCGGGGGTTTCTCTCCGCTCCATTGCCCAAACCCGCTCCGACAGCGATGATATCGGCGTCGCGCGGCCGCCGTCATCGCGGGCGCCGGCGCGATGGATCGACATGGAAGACTTCCCCAAAGACATCTACACGGAACCCGAGCCGGAAACCGATACGCTCGCCAATCTGGGACCGCTCTCCGGGATGGCAGGCCTGTGGACCGGCACGCGCGGTCTCGACGTCAATCCGAAACCCGACGGCCCCGAAAAGCAGGCTTTCATCGAGCACATGGAGTTGCAGCCGATCGACGCACAGACCAATGGGCCGCAACTGTTCTACGGGCTGCGCTATCACACGCGGATCGTCAAGCCTGACGACGTCGAGACGTTTCACGACCAGGTCGGCTACTGGCTATGGGAACCGGCGACGGGCGCCGTGATCCAGACGCTTTCGATACCGCGCGGACAAGCGGCGATGGCCGTCGGCCGCGCTTCGGCCGGCGCGAAAACGTTTCGCCTCCAGGCGGTCCGCGGGTCCGAGACGAACGGGATCGTGTCAAATCCGTTCCTGGAGTACGCGTTCAGGACGCAGAGCTACACCATCACGGTTTCGATCAACGTCGATGGCACGTGGTCTTACGAGCAGGACACCGTGCTGATCATCCCGGGTCAGGCGGAGCCGTTCCATCACACGGATCGCAATACGCTGCGGAAGATCGGCGAGCCTACGCCCAACCCTACGGCGCAAGCGGCAGCAACGAAACCGGGGAAATCCCGGGTGCGCTAGAGGCTTGCCTGCTGAACGATCAATCATCGAAAGAGTCGCTTATTCTTCTGGCGAAACTGGTCGAGGCGGAGATTCCAGATTAGGCATGATGTCGGGAGCGGTAGACTCCCACACCCATGCTCGATTCGACGGCCAACATAGGCGACGTAGCCCACGCCATACAGCTCGCGCTGGCGCCGGTCTTTCTTCTTACCGGGATTGCCGGCCTTCTCAATGTCATGATCGGCCGTCTGGCCCGCATCGTGGACCGCGGCCGTCAACTCACCGAGCACCCGGTCGCCGAGGAGCTTCAATCCGGGGAGACGCTTCAAGTGGAGTTTCGCGCCCTGGACCGCAGGCGTCATCTTGCAAGCGCGGCAATCACAGCCTGCACGTTCTCCGCGCTCCTGATTTGCATGGTGATCGCGGCGCTTTTCCTGGAAGTCCTCGTGCTGATGCAGCTGAAGTGGCTCGTCGGCGCGCTTTTCACGGCGTCAATGGCGGCCCTGGTCGTCGGGCTGGCGTACTTCCTGCGTGAAGTGCACCTCGCCACTCGCACAGTCCGCATTCCGGCGTCGGCTTACAAGAGGCAATAGCGTCCTCCATGAAGAGCGAAGCCAAGCCCCGCGTGTACGACATCCTTGCCAAGGCCTTCACGCAGGAGGGCGTGCGGACCTGCTTCGCGCTCCTCGGAGATGCGAACATGAATTGGGCCGCGCGCTTGTCCGAGCAGGGATGCCGCATGATCTATGTCAGGCACGAGCATTGCGCGCTCGCGGCTGCCATGGCGTACGCGCGAAAGAACGCGGACGTGGGAGTCGCGACCGTCACCTGCGGGCCGGGCGTGACGCAGCTGATCACCGCGCTGCCCGCGGCCGTGCGCGCTCACCTGCCGCTGGTGGTGTTCGCCGGGGAAGCGCCGCTGAAGAGCGGCTGGTACAACCAGGAAATCGACCAGGCGCCGCTCATCACCGCGACGGGTGCCGCCTATCACCGGCTGCATATGCCCGAACGCATGCCGGTCGCGGTACGCGACGCATTCCTGCAGGCGCGGCGCGAGCGCCGGCCGGTGGTGATCGGCGTTCCGTTCGATCTGCAGAGCCGGCCCTGGGACGGGCCGGAGAGCCTGCCGAAGCCCTCGCGCGAGCTGTTGCCGCGTCCTTCGCCGATGCCGCCGCATCCCGACGACGTGGCCGGCGCCGCGAAACTGCTCGCCGGCGCCGAGCGGATCGTCGTGCTCGCCGGCCTGGGTGCGGTCGAAGCCGGCGCGGGCCCCGCTTGCCGGGCGTTGGCCGCCAGGACCGGCGGACTACTGTCGACGACGCTTCCCGCGCGCGGGCTGTTCCATGACGACCCCTTCTGCATCGGCATCTCGGGCAGCTTCACGCCCGAGGTCGGCCTCGAATACCTGGCGCAGGCCGATCTCGTCGTCGCGGTCGGCTGCTCGCTCGCCTACCACGCGGGCGGCGGCGGCCAGCTGTGGCCGAAGGCGAAGATGCTGCAGATCGATATCGACCCCGTCGCGGTCAGTCAAGGTCAGGAGGTGGCGCGGCATCACCTGCGAGCCGACGCGCGCCTGGGCGTCGAGGCGTTGACGGCAGCATTGCCGGCCCGCAACGGTGGACGAGCCAGCTGGCGCAGCGATGCGATGGCGGCGCGCATCCGCGATTCGAAGCCCGACAGCCACGCATTCGAGATCGAGCCCGGGCTGCTCGACCCGCGCCGGGTAGTCGAGGCGCTGGAAGAGGCTTTGCCGCACGAATGGGAGATGGTGAACTCGGGAGGCCACTGCTCGTGGTTCTTCGCGCAGATGCCCTCGCGCCCCCAGGAGAAGTTCCTCACCATCCGCGAGTTCGGCGCGATCGGCAACGGCATCTCGTTCGCCATGGGAGTGGCCGCCGCGCGCCCGGATCGGACCGTGGTGTTGTTCGACGGCGACGGCAGCCTGATGATGCACGTGCAGGAGCTCGAGACCATCAAGCGCCACCGGCTGAACATCCTGATCGTGGTGATGAACGACGGCGCGGTTCGGCTACTGCGACTTCGCCGGCATCGCGCGCGGATTCGGGCTTCAGGGAAGGACGTTCAAGAGTCTGGGCGACCTGCCGAAGCTCGTGGCGGAGTTCGCCGCCGGCGGCGGCGCCGCGGTCTGGGACTTCCACGTCTCGGACAAAGTCGTGTCGCCGACCATACGCCGCGCCCATCCTCACCCCGCCAGGAAATAAACCTCTGCTACGCTCACCTCCGTCCTTCGCGAAGAGGAATTAGAACCATGGCCGTCCCCGTTCCCTGGAGCACGATCCTTCAGGCCCTTCCGACGGTCGTCGTCACCGCGAAGGACCTGTGGAATCACTGGTCGTCGAGGAAAACCGCGCCGGTGGACCCGAGCGCCGACGTGAGGACGCAGCTCGCCTCGGTGGCGGAACGGCTGGCGGCGCTGGAAAGCGCGGAGACCGAGCAGGCGCGGATCGTCAGCCAGATGGCGGAGCAGCTTCAGGGCATCGCGCGCCGCGTCTCGATCGCTTACTGGCTCGGCCTCGGCGGACTGCTGCTGGCGTGCGCCGCGCTGCTCGTAGCGCTTCTCCGCTAGTTGAAGATCTCGCGCAAAAAAGTCGTCGTTGCCGTCGCCGCAACAGCTTTTGTCGTGGCGACGGCGGCGCTGTACTACGGCGCTCGGGCAGCGGCGATCGGCTCGGCCTATACGGCGAAAATCGTCTGCTCGGGAATTTTCGTGTCGCAGCGCGACCTGCAATCGCTCCTCGCCGTCGACGTCGCGGCCGACCAGCTCTTCTACCTGCGATACGCGAACGTGAAAGTGGATCGCGCGGCGCGCGAGGTCGAGGCGACGCTGTTCGGGCTCGGCCGGCGCAAGGCCGCGTATCGCGACGGACAAGGCTGCGCCATCGTGCAAGGCGGAGCCGCGAAGCAATCCGCGCCTGCCGTCTCGCCGCGTCCTCGCGCGCAGCGCGCGGCGGACGAGCTCGATCGCCTCCAGGCGCCGCCGCCCGAATCGGAACGCGCGCGCCTGGATGCCGCGCTGCAGTGGGCCTTCTCGGAGCCCGATCCGGCGCTTGCGCGGCGCACGCGCGCCGTGGTGGTGCTCTACAAGGGGCGCCTGGTCGCCGAGCGCTACGCGGATGGATTCACCAGGGACACGCCGCTCCCGGGCTGGTCGATGACCAAGAGCGTGGTGAACGCCCTCGCCGGCGTGCTGGTCCAGGAGGGCAAGGTCACGCTTGGCGATCCGCTCGCGATACCGGAGTGGCGCGAACCGGGCGATCCGCGCGCGAGCATCACGCTGGGGCAGCTCCTGCGCATGAGCAGCGGCCTGCAGTTTCGCGAGGATTACCGCAACCCGCTCGCGGACGTGTCGCAGATGCTTTTCGGCGCGCCCGGCGCCGGGGCCTATGCAGCCGCGCGCCCTCTCGAGGCGCCGCCCGGGACGCGCTGGAGCTATTCGAGCGGCACCACCAACATCATCGCCTACGCGATGCGCCGGATCGTGGGCGAGCCGGACTACCTGGAATTTCCGCGCCGCGCGCTTTTCGACCGGCTCGGCATGACGAGCGCCGTGATGGAGACGGACGCGTCGGGAACATTCGTGGGCTCGTCGTTCATGTACGCGACGGCGCGCGACTGGGCGCGTCTCGGCCTGCTTTTTCTTCGTGATGGGTATCTGCGCGACGCCGAAGGGTCAGATGCGGGGTCAGACGCGGGGCCGGGCACGCGCATCCTTCCGCCGGGCTGGGTGGCCTACACACGCACGCCGGCGCCGGCCGCCGCCGAAGGACAGTACGGCGCGCATTTCTGGCTGCGCATCTCCAGGGGCTACCGCTGCGCCGCCGACAGCCGTCCGTTCCCCGCGGATACCTTCCATGCGGTCGGCTATGAAGGACAGTTCATCACCATCGTTCCGTCCCGCGACCTGGTGCTCGTTCGGCTCGGGCTCACGCGCTATCCTTGCGCCTGGGACCAGCAGAAGTTCACCGGCCTGGTGCTGGCGGCGCTGTCGGACGGAAAAGCGCGCTGACATGAAGCATTCCGAGGAAATTCTCTGCAAACACGAGGAGACATGCTGAGGAACGACATCAAGATCCGCTCGAGCGAAGGTCCGGAGTTCGACTGCTACATGGTGACGCCTAAAGCGGAGCGGAAGGTGCCGGCGATCGTGCTCGCCTCGGCCATCCACGGCGTCGACAAGGATCTGCGCGCGATCGCCGATGAGTTCGCGTCGCACGGCTACATCGCCGCCGCGCCGGATCTTTTCTGGCGCTCGGTGCCCGGCCCGCTCGTGCGCGACGATCCGCGCTCGGCGCCGCGCGGCCAGCCGCGCCTGGAGAAGATCAGGACCGGGGAGCAGGACATCGCCGACGTGCTGCCGATGCTTCGCAAGCAACCGTTGTACAACGGCCGAGCGGCCGTGATCGGCTTCTGCTACGGCGGCCCGTACTCGATCCTCGGGCCCAAGCGCCTGGGCTACGACGCCGGCATCTCGTGCCACGGCACTCAGATGCTCGACTACATCAAGGAGCTCGAGGGCCTGAGCCGTCCGGTGCGCATCATCTGGGGCGACCAGGACCACGCCGCGCCCGCGAACGTGCTCGAAGCCTATCGCGCCGTGCCCTCGCGCATGAAGAACGTGGAAGTGCACATCTTCCCCGGCGTGCAGCACGGCTACATGATGCGGAAGCGCCTCGCCTGATCCGATGATTCTCGAGTCGGCAGTCCTCGACGTGAAAGCCGTTGGTTCTCTTCCATAAGAAGAGAGAAAAAAGCATGAAGTTACGGATCCTGCTCGTCTCGCTGCTCTACCTCGCGCAAAGCGTCCCGAATGCATTGGCGCAAACCTATCCGTCGCGCCCGGTCACCCTGGTGGTGCCGTTCGCAGCGGGCGGGCCGGTGGATGTCGTGGCGCGCGTGCTCTCGGAGCCGATGCGAAAGTCGCTCGGTCAGCCGGTGATCGTGGACTACACGACCGGCGCCGGCGGCAGCCTCGGCGTCGGCCGCGTGGCGCGCGCTGCGCCCGACGGCTATACGGTCAGCATCGGCCACTGGGGCACCCACGTCGTCAACGGCGCGGTCTATTCGCTGCAGTACGACCTGCAGAAGGATCTCGAGCCGGTGGCGATGATCGGCGCGAATCCGATGCTGATCGTCGGCAAGGCCGCGATCCCGGCGAGCAATCTGAAGGATCTGATCGCGTGGATCCGGGCAAGCCGCGGCGGCGTCAACGTCGGCACCGCCGGTGCCGGCTCGGGCACGCACATCAGCGGCGTGTATTTCCAGAACGCGATCGGCGCGAGCCTGCAGTTCATCCCTTACAAGGGAAGCGGCCCGGCGATGCAAGACCTCATCGGCGGGCAGATCGACATGATGGTCGATCAGATGTCGAACTCCATGCCGCAGGTGCGCGGCGGCAAGATCAAGGCGTATGCCGTCACGGCGCGCGCGCGCTCGGCCGCCGCGCCGGAGATTCCCACCGTGGACGAAACCGGCCTTCCCGGCTTCCACATAAGCATCTGGTACGGCACCTGGGTGCCCCGAGGCACGCCCAGGGAGAGCATCGCGCGGTTGAATCGCGCCGTGACGGACGCTCTTGCGGACGCGAACGTGCGCCAGCGCCTCGCGGACCTGGGCCTGGAGATCGTGCCGCCCGAGCAGCAGACGCCGGAGGCGCTCGGCGCGTACCACAAGGCCGAGATCGAGAAATGGTGGCCGATCATCAAGGCCGCGGGTATAAAGATCGATTGACCAACGAGGGAGAGGAAACCATGTCGAGGAATTCCGCCGGAATGCAGCCGCTCGCGCTTTGTGCCGCCCTGGCCATTGGCGCCGCCGCCACGGGCGCGCAGGCCCAGGGAATCGTCCACGTGCAGAAACTGTCCGCGCCGCTCGCGAACGAGCTGGTAGGCGATTCGGTCGCGAACTGCGCGCAGAAGGGCTACACGGTGACGGCGGTGGTCGTCGATCTCGACGGCGTTCGCCAAGCCATGCTGCGCGGCAACGGCGCGCCGATCCATACGCTCGACAACGCCTACTACAAGGCCTACTCGGCCGCGTCGCTGACGCTCGCGCGCAAGGAAGAAAGCACCAAGGCGGTCGCCGACCGGATGGGCAAGGCCGCCCCGTCGACGGTACCGCAGACACCGCTTCCCAACGTCACCTACGCGCAGGGCGGCGTCACCATCATGGCCGGCGGCAGCGCGATCGGCGCGATCGGCGTGAGCGGCGCGCCCGGCGGCCAGTTCGACGAAGAGTGCGCCCGCGCGGCGCTCGCCAAGATCCGCGACCGGATGAAATAAGCGCCCGTGAAACGCGAGCCGGGCCCGGAGATGCACGCCCGGGTTCGCCCGACGGCGCTGTGGCTTGCGCTCGCCTGCCTTGCCGCGGGCTGCGCGCCGCTCGCGCCCGGGTTCTACGATGCCGCGCCGATCGCGGACTTCAATCTCCCGGGCTGCGCGTGGACGGGGCGGTACACCCCGCCGATCGTCTATCTGGAGAGCGATTTCATCCGCACGTTCTTCGAGCCGGCGGACCTGGCGGCGTATCGCAAGGCGATCCCGGCGCCCTTCGAGATGCCCTCGCGGCCGCTCGTGCGCGTCAGCGTGCTGCATTTCTACAAGATGGAGAACGGGCCCGTCTACTATGAATCCGACATCTCGGTGCTGGCGGTGCACGACGGACAGCCGGGCTGGTTCGTGCTGAAGATGCCGGTCACCGACGGCGATGCGTGCGCCGGCGGCCGTAACGCGCTGGGCACGCCGAAAGTCATGCGCCGCGTAACGCTCGAGCGCGCGGCCGACCGGTACGTAGGCACCTCGTACAACCGCGGCGGCGTCACCCCGGAGCTCACCCTGACGATGAACGTCGGCGAGCCGGGCGAGTCCGCGCGGGAGGTGCTGCGCTTCGTTTCCCCCTTCTCCGAGCTCTACCTGCTGAACGGAAGGGTGCTGAGGGCCGGTGGCCTGCGCCTGCCGATCGAGAATCTGCAAGGCGCCTTGCCGGACATCTGGAAAATACGCCTGGGGCAGGGTCGCCTCGAATTTCCCAGCGACGAGGAAAGCCTGCTGCATCGCCTCGGAGTGGGGGCGCCGCTCGCGTCCTATTGGGGCCAAGTGCGCTACCGCTACTCGATCACGCCGCGCTAGCCTTTTCCGCTATATTTTCCCATCGACGAAAAACCAAGGACAGCCATGATCGATCTCTACGCAGCGGGAACCTCCAACGGCATGCGTGCGCGTATTGCGCTCGAGGAATGCGGCCTCGCTTACAAGCTGCATCCGATCGACCTGCAGAAAGGCGAGCAGAAGACACCGCAGTTCCTCGCCCTGAATCCGATGGGCCAGATCCCGGTCATGGTCGACGCCGAGGGCCCCGGCGGCAAGCCGGTCACGCTGTCGCAGTCGACCGCGATCCTGGTGTACGCCGCCGAGAAATCCGGCAAGCACCTGCCGAAGGACCCGGCGGCGCGCCCGGCGATGCTGCAGGCGCTGATGAGCGCGTCGACCGACATCACGCCGATCCTCGGCACCGTGATCGGCATCGTGCGCAGCAAGGAGCCCCACGGCCCGACCGCCGACATGTTCAAGGGCCGCCTGAAGGGCCTGTTCAAGGTCTGGGACGAGCAGCTCGGAAAGCGCAAGTACGCCGCGGGCAACGAAGTGACCATCGCCGACTTCTCGCTCTACGCCGGCTACGCGCGTTCCAAGGGGGCGGTGCCGGAAACGCTCGAAGGCATGGCGAACCTCGAGCGCTGGGCTGCGGAAATCGGCGCGCGTCCGGGCGTTCAGCGCGCGCTTAAGTTCTAGCCCGCGGTTACTGGTTCCTGGGCGAGGTCTGCGGTGTCGACGGGTTCACCGAGATGGAGGAAGAGCCTCCGGAGGCGTTCGGGCTCGACGGGTAGACCCGGTCGAGCACCGCCTCGGCGCGGCTGCGATCGAGCAGCAGCCATTCCCTCAGGCCCTCGAGGGTGTCGCAATCGGCGCCGCGATTCGCGATGCACCGGTCTCTCGCCTGGTCGATCTGCCTCTGCTGCGCGGCTTGCGCCTGCGCCGCGGCGGCGCGCTCGCGATCGGCGATGGGCTCGGCATGAGCCGAAACGACTACGACCGCGGCGGCCGCGGTCAGGAATGCGCATAATTTCATGGCGGGCCTCGTCTCTCGGCGGTTGGACCCGCGCGCCGCGCGATCGTTCTAGAATGGCCGTAGGAAGGTAGGAAGGGGGAGATATGTCGCTGCCGCCAGTCAATCGCGGCTTCGTGAGCGCCGACGAGGCGCCGGTCGTAGCCGATGCCGGAGTGCGTCCCGACGCGGTCGAGGTGCGCTACCCGGTCGAGTTCTCCGCCACCGCCGGCGAGTATTTCCGGATCTGGATCGTCAACCTCGCGCTCAGCATCGTCACCCTCGGGATCTACTCGGCGTGGGCCAAGGTCCGCAAGCGCCGCTATTTCTACAGCCATACCCGCATCGACGGCGAAGGCTTCGAGTATCTCGCCAACCCCATCGCGATCCTCAAGGGGCGGCTGATCGCCTTCGCGCTGTTCGGCGTCTACTACGCCGTGAGCCATTTCGCCCCGCTCTACCACTTCGTCCTGTGGCTCCCGCTCGCCGTCGCCGCGCCCTGGCTCGTGGTCCGCTCGCTGGCGTTCAACGCCTACAACACCGCCTACCGCAATATCCGGCTGCGCTTCCACGGAGCGTACAAGGAATGCCTCAAGCTGGTGATCGGGTACGGCCTGCTCACGCTCGTGACGGCGTTCATCGCCTTTCCCTTCATGAAGCGCCGCCTGACCCGGTTCGTCGCGGAAAACCATGCGTACGGCGTGAGCCGCTTCACGCTCAGCGAAGGTTTCGGACGGCCGTTCGTCAACGCCTATTTCGCCGCCTGGGGACTCAGCATGATCGGCTTCCTGGGTGTCGGCATCCTCGTCGCCGGGCTTGCCTTCCTGATCAGCGCCGGGGGCGGGGATCTCAAGGGCAACCCGTCGATTTTCGCCTTCGCCCCGGTCTTCCTCATCTACGGCATGATGTTCCTTCTGTACGGCTA
>WNFL01015234.1_pt1 | contig 31160 bp, 32 predicted proteins | sample 5400361 | NCBI WGS metagenome assembly WNFL01 (sample SAMN13153351, study PRJNA577476) | soil metagenome | isolation source: 40 cm soil on Douglas fir-dominated hillslope | place: USA:California | collected 2013-09-17
CGCATCCACCCGTTCCGGGCGGAACCATCCGGGTTCTGCGCCGGGACCGGCTCGGAGGCCTGAGTCATGAATATGCCCAGGTCGCGTTAGGTGACAGGGTTTTCGGCACCCACAGGCTGGGCGTGAGGTCGGCGAGCCCGGCGACCCGGTCGAGCACCCGTCCCGGGCGTGCCGCGGCGGTTGCCAGAATCGACATCCTGCGCGGGATCGCTAGCCTGCTGGAGGCGAAGCTGCTGCAGGCCAGGCTGACGGTGGTGCATGTGCCGGGCCTGGCGGTCAACCGGGCCCGCCGCGGTAGTGCGGGCGGGGAGCACAAGAGCGATGCCAAGGACGGCCAGATGACCTGGGCGGGCTGGACGCGATATTGGCTTGCCATACCGCCTAACCGACCTGATCCAAATGCCGCATCAAACTCGCAGGTAGTCATGTCAGGATTCCGCGTGTACTCGAATTGATGCCAGCTCCGTATCCAAGCCAAAGTATGCACATCCGGACTCAGTCGAGCTCCTCGGGCATTTCGTACCAGGGGACTCTTTCGCCTATCCGGGCTCGCGCCTTCCACCGCAGCGACTTCGGGACAGCCTCCATCGCACGCCTGAGCTCATTCGCGCGGTGCGCCACACGCCGGGTTTGCGACTCTCCGAGTCGGTCAGCGGCGAAGTGAACGACCTTCGGCAGGTTCAGTTCCACGGTATGGAAGAATCCCCAGTCGCTAGCCAAGGGCGCGGTGAAGCGACCGACGTCGATTCCCGTCTCTGACCGGCTTACCGGCAGGTCCACCAAGAGCGCGGCGGCATCGAGCAGATCCTTCTCCTCGATCTGCACGATCTGGAGCTTGGTGAGCATCAGGTCGCCGGGATGGATGGTGAGCCCGGAGTCGGGAAGGTCGTGGCCGAGCTTGAGTCGGTGGCACATCTGGAACGAGCCGACCAGCAGGTCGACGGCGAAGCCGTCGGCTGAGGTGAATACCATGCGGTGGGCGCCGTGCAGGGCATTGAAATAAGCGTCCTCCGCGTAGCCACGTTCCAGGAAAACCGCCGCGGCCGATTGGCCCTGGCCGGGAGGCACTACCAGGTCGAAGTCTTGGTAGCGCCGCGCGAGCGGTGGCCGCCGGGCCGCTTCTGAGAGCTGGAAGACGGCGAGCCCGCCCAGCAGGCGGAGCGTCGTGCCGGTGGCCGCCGCCGCCGCGATGATGTCGGCGGCAGCGGCCAGCAGATCCCCCGTCGCCGGAACACGATGCTTACCTCCGGCCATACGCCTCCCGTGCCTGATGCCTTCTCGGGCTTGCCTACTCGACCGGCAGCTCCCGGTAGGTAGCGTCGAGGTCGACCCCTCGGCGGGCACGAATCATCTTCGCTATCTGGTACACGACCAAGCCAGCCACCCAGATGATGATGTTAAGTATGAACATCGCGAAAGCCTGGTGGCCGAAGAGCCCGCCGGTGTTATGCGGCACGACGCTCAGTCCGGACAGAGGGTCGTTCAAGTAGTCCCAGGCCATGAAACCGCAGGCGACGAAGCTCAGCGCCCCGATAGCCGTGATCACGGGGATCCGGCCCCAGCGCCAATTTACCGGCGACGCCTCCCATGTCTCGCGTTGCCGGTACGGGAACAGCATTGCGGCCAGCGACACCATCAGGAAGCTCAGGATGAACCCGAAGATGCCGGTCAGCGTCTTGAATGGGCCCGTCGGCCTGGTGTAGAGCCATAGCGCAGCGATGGAGCCGATGCCCATCACGACCAGCGCGTTGACTGGAGTGTGCCGCTTGTAACTGACCCGTCCGAACCAGGAAGGCATCACACCGTCGATGCCGTATGCGAGCAAGTTCCGAGACGCGTTCAGGATCTGCCCTGGCAACCAGGAGTAGGACCAGAACAGGAAGCTAAACGTCACGATCAGCCCCAACAGGACGTTGCGCGAAGCGTAGCCGACCAGCTCGGTGTAGACGGGGGTGGAGCCGAAACCGATCGCCGCACCGCCATTGAAGCTTGCGGCGCCGAGGAACGAGGTGCCAACCACCCGGGCCATCTGCCAGGCGATGATCATGGCAATGCCGGTGCTGAGGATGGCGGCTACCGGCATGGACCATAGCTGCACCCGCCCGGGCCGCCGGACCTCGCCGCCGATGTAGGCAGAGGATTGGTTGAATACCAATTCCAGGTAGATCCAGGTGATCGGGATGAGAGTCCAGTAGAGGCTGAATGGCGCGGTCTGGAAGCCATCATGGGTGGCTGCTGCGACCACCGCCCGATAAGAGTCCGGGTGCCCCGTGGACCGGCCGATGTAGTGGTTGAACGCCCCAATGAAATCGGCATGACTGGTGGTGAGAAGAATGCCGACGGTCACCGCGATGCCGATCATGGCGACGATAAACAGCGCGTTCTGAATCTTAAAGTAGAAATTCAGTCCGGTAGCGAAGATCACGACTAGGAGAATAATAAGAAGTGTCCCAATGATGAACGCCCCGGTGGGCGTCGACAGGTCGTTTCCATACCGGACGAGAGTGGCGTTGTTGGTTAGGATGCCGAGCCCGCGCAACAGGGGCGTCAGCCCGTAATACGCGAAGAACGCCGACGGCACGCCGCCGTAAAGTATCCACCAGATAGTGTTGTTGAAACTCGACATCATTCCCCACCGCGGGCCGAGGATACGGCTCACGTAGACATAGTCGCCGCCTGACCGGGGCATGGCAGCTGCCAGCATCGCGAACACAAGCGATGTCGGCACGACCACGATGAACGAGGCGAGGAAGGTCCCCTGGACGTTGCCACCCGGGTAGAAGGCGGGAATCATGATGAGCGCGAAGACGAGCATGAGCCCGATGCTCACGAAATTGATGTTGTAAATGAGGACGCTGCTCGCGCTGCCTTCACGGACCAGGCCTGTTGCTTTCCTTGCGAAAATCGGTGGCGCCGATTGTGCCATTCCTATCATCCTTTCCTTAGTTTCCCGTCACGGTACCAGCGCACCACCTCATCAAGCGCAGTCACCCACAAATCCGGCGTGGCGAGGCAACGTTCGATGAGGTCGCGAAGTGCGGCCGCCCTGGCTGGGCGGCCCGACAAAAACGGGTGCATGGTCAGCACCGCGATGCCGCCAATCGCGTGAATGGCCTGGATCTCCTCCCACCAGGCCGCGACGACGGCGCTAGGCCGATCGATCCGACCGTCCCCGGTTATGCCCGGCCAGAATGCGTACCGCTCCCAGTCGTCGAGCGCCCAGCAGACTGGAACCTCAACAATCTGGCCGCTGCATTCGGGCGCCGGGTACGGCGCGTCGGCATCGAAGAAGCTGCTGTCGTAGGCGAACTCGTACCCGGCAAGCAGTGGCCGGGTCCGCGCGGTCGCCTCCCACCAGGGTGCCCGGTAACCGGATGGCCGGACACCGGCGATGCGGTCGAGGGCGTCCAGGCCGCGTTCCAGGTAGTCGCGCTCGGCCTTCTCATCGGCACCAACCAGCGACTCATGGAGGTAGCCATGGTGACCGACCTCGTGGCCACCCTCCAGGATCGCGGCCAGGACCGCTGGATAATGCTCAGCCGTCGCCCCTGGGACGAAGAACGTTGCCCGCAGCCCGTAGTCCCGCAGCAGGGCAAGCAGTCGCGGGACGCCGACGAGCGGGCCGTAGTCCTGGTGGCTCATCAGGGACGCGCGGGACGCGCGGGAGGGATCGGCCGCGAGCATCACCGAGCGCGCGTCAACATCGAAAGTCAAAGCGACGGCGCCGGTGTTGGCTCCTGGCCAGGCCCCGGCGTCGGCCGACGACGCCTGCCTATCCGCCTGGGCCGGCGACTCGGTGCCGTCGCCCGCATCACCCGGAAACAAACTTGTATCCCTTGACTTTGTCGCCATCGAGGCTGATGAGGACTCCCTGCAATATTCCGTCCGGGTAGAGCGAGCCAGGGTTGCAGACCTTCGTCCGGCCGATTGAGCTCATCGCGCGGGATTCGTGAATGTGCCCGTGCAGCGAAAGCACCGGCTGCACCTGCTCGATCACTGCCCGCACGGCGCGGCTGCCTACCGGTGTCCGAACCGGCTCGCCGCCGGCCGTCGCAATGCGCATGTTGTCGGTCAGCTTGAACGCGAGATCGGTGCCCGAGTCGGCTGGCGGGTTGTGCACGTTGAAGATCACCGGCCTACCCGGCTGGATTCGCTCGATCAGCTCGCCAAGGCGGCGGCCCATCTCCCCATCGGACAGCTCCCGCGGCGAATGCCACGGCGTCATCGTGGAATACCCGAGGCTCAGCACCTGGTAAGGACCGAAGTCGAGAACGTGGTCCTCTCCCTGTATCAGCCAGCTGGCCTGGGAGAGCAGATCCTTAACAGCCGGGATGTCGTCGTTTCCCGGCATGACGAGACATGGCAACCCAGCATCGCGCAGCCGTGTGTCAGCGATGTCCACCCAGCCCTCGACTGAAGCGCGCATCACCCGGTCGAAGACCAGGCTCTGATACGCCTCGTCGGCAGCCATCTTGGCGTGCTCCTCTGGCGATGTGCGGTATGAGTAGAACCCGAGGGTTCGGATTCGCCGCTCGATGTCGTCAAGCTCCGCTGTATCCGAGGCGGTCTCCCACTTGCCGGCCACTTTGGCCTTCCAGCGACCACCCGCCTCCTCGATAACGGGTACCAGGGCCTTGCCTGTGATGTCGCCGCCCAGAATGACCGCGTCTGCACCATAGGCCTTGCCGGCGTTCAGGAACTTGCGGAAGCATCGTTCCGACCCATGGATGTCCGTGGCGAAGTAGAGGGTGAACTTGCCCATCAGCCCGCCCGGCGACCGCCCGGCGGCAACATCCCAGACGCTCTCATGCCCTTGGGCCAGGTGCTGCAGGCCGCACGGCGCGATAGGCGCGGGTTGTCTCGACGGGAGCGGGCGCCGACTTGCATGGCCCCTTACCCTTCGGTTTCTCGGAGGTCCAGGTGTTCTGTCCGGGTGTCCTGACGGCAAGACGCCACATCGTAACCATTACCCAATAATGGACGCTGTCGGGCGTCCTGTCGATTGTGGCATTGGTTGGGTCAGCCGATCCCCATGGGCATGCCGAGATCCCCGAGGAGCCAGGGCCAGGTCGCTGCCCAGAGTGGATGTGGCCCGAGCTGATTAGCCGTTTTCATGGACCTTGGCGTCGTATTCTGATGAGCGCTCCTGCTCTGTCATGGAAACCGTGAATCTCAGCGCTCAGGTTTGGTGATCATGTGACGACCGGCAGCCAGGCCGGGCGCGTACCGCGCGCGGACCCCCAGCCACATGTGACGTGGCCGATTGTTTCTGGCGCGGTGCCCCAGCTTGCAGTCGGCCACATCGACAGGCCGGAGACGGGGCCAGGCCTGCCCGATAGCCTGTCGCGCGGCGAGACAATGGTCCTCAACGACGGCGACGATGCCCTGACCCGGGGCGTTAGCGGGCTCGGCGGGACAGGGAAGACCCAGCTCGCCGTCGCCGCGGCACAGGCGCTCCGGGAAGTGCAGGCAGTCGACTTGCTCGTGTGGGTGCACGCGGGCAGCCGCGCCGCGATTGTCACAAGCTATGCCCATGCCGCAGGCCAGGTCGGCGCCACTCGTCGTCGCCAGGATGCGGAGTCGGCCGCCAGGCAGTTGCTGAATTGGCTGGCGCAAACCAGCCGGCCGTGGCTGGTGGTCCTCGATGGTCTCGCTGACCCGGAGGACCTTGATGGGCTGTGGCCGCGAGGCCCGGCCGGGCGGACTCTTGTGACTACCCGGCGGCTTGACGCGTCGCTGCATCAGGCTGGTCGGCGAATCGAGCACGTCGGGGTGTTCACGCGCCGGGAAGCTTTCACGTACCTGACGACCAGACTAGACCGAGATCAGCGGCTCGAGGCCCTGGACCTGGTCGACGACCTGGGATACCTTCCGCTCGGGCTCGCCCATGCAGCGGCCGTCATAACCAGCGACCGACTTAGCTGCCGTGAGTACCGGCTCCGTCTCAGTGAACGGAAGGCTCAGCTCACCGGCCTAGTCGCCCAGGGGTATCCGGCCATCGTCATCGCATCCTTGTGGCTGGCTCTGGAAAGCGCCGACCAGCTGCCTCCGCTGCGCATGGCACGGCCAGCACTCACGCTGAGCACGCTGCTCGGGTCGAACGGCATTCCCGGAGCAGTGCTCACGAGCAAGCCCGCGTGCGGCTTTATCATCGGGCGCGCGAACGCGGGCGGGGCTGATGACGAGAGCCAAGCCCGCCGTTCCCTGCTTAATCTTGCCAGCCTGGGCCTGGTCACCATCGACGGCAACGACGCAGCCCGGACGATTCGTGTGCACTCCCTGGTGCGGACCGCGGTCATGGACAACCTGTCCGCCGAGGAGATCAGGCTGGCAGCTAGGGCAGCGGCAAGCTCGCTGCTTGAGGTCTGGCCGGAGCAGGACCAGGCGGAGCCGCTGCTGGCCCAGGCTCTGCGTGACTGTGCGAGCAGCCTGCAAGCGGGCACCGATGGGCTGCTCGGGGACCCGGAATCGCATCCGGTGCTTATGCGCGCGGGCGAGAGCCTGGACGCGGCGCGGCTGGTCGGCCCCGCGGTCGGGCACTGGCGGGAGATGACCGAGAAGGGCGCCGATATCCTCGGTCCCGGACACCCGCGCACGCTCTGGGCGCGCGACAAGCTGGCCTCGGCTTTCCTCTCGGCCGGCATGTTCGACGACGCCATCGAAGCTTGCAAGAGGAATCTCGCTGAACGGGAGCGGGTGTGCGGCCCTGGCCACCTGGATACCCTGGCCTCGCGCTTGTTCCTCGCGGCCGCCTACCAGGCGGCCGGGCGCCTAGCCGACGCGATGCCACTGTACGAGAAGAGCGTCGCCGAGCAGGCCTGGCTCCTGGGCCCCACGCACCCAGACACCTGGACGCCACGGGCCAGCCTCGCACGCGCCTATCAGGCGGCGGGGCGCTCGCGGGATGCCATTCCGCTGTATCAGCAGATCGTCGCGGACGGTGAGCACCTCCTCGAGCCCGGTCATCCTGACATCCTGGCTGCACGCCGAGGCCTCGCAGATTCCTACCAAGCAGCCGGCCTGTCCAAGGAAGCCATCAGAGTGCACGAGCGGATCGTCATCGAGGCCGAGCGCTCCGGAGGAGCAGATCACCCGGACACGCTGGCAGCACGGGCCACCCTCGCCACGGCCCTGGTATATGCGGGGCGCGGGAAGGATGCGATCAGGCACAGCAAGCGCAACCTGGCCGACCGCGAACGAGTACTTGGACCTCGTCACCGTGACACACTGACCGCTCGCGCCAGCCTAGGCGACGCTCACCTGCTGACAGGCCAAGTGAAGGAGGCGATCGTCCTGTACGAACGCACGCTTGCGGAGCGGGAGGGGAGCGTCGGCCCCGATGATCCGGATACACTGACCTCGCGCGCAAGCCTCGCCTCGGCCTACCACAGCGCGGGGCGGCTAGCCGATGCCATCCCCTTGTACAAGCGCGCCATCGCCGATTCCGAACTAATCCACGGCACTAGCTACCCGGACACCATCATCTTGCGCGGCAATCTTGCCCACGCCTACCACACGGCCGGCCGACCGGTCGACGCGACCGCCTTGCTGGATCGGACGCTTGCGGACTGCGAACGCTTCCTCGGTCCCGATCACCCGCTAACGCAGACGATGCGCGAGAATTATGACACCATCACCAACGAGTAGCGCCACAGGTTTGGCGCGGTGGTGATCCGCAAGCGCTCGGCCGACGGGTGGCTCCCCTCTGCGCAGAGACCCTCATCCGGGAGGGTAGTGGTATCAGCGCCCGCAGGTGAGCGCCGGTCAGGGCGCGGGCGAGGACGAACGAGCTTGATGCTGGCAAGCGGCGGCCGATGATCGGGGGCAGGGAAGACCTGCCGGTTATAGGGTTGGCGTGGGGCGGGGTTCGCTGGGGTGGTTGTCCCCGGGAGGAGTGCGCAGGTCCGGCGGAGTGAACTCACATCGCCTATCCGGCTGCCGACCGGTGGCGGGGACCATGACCGTGTCATCCGGGGGACAGGGCTGCTCAGTCAATTCGGCGAGCGCGGCGTGGCCGGCTCAGGTTGTTCTTTCAGCTCGCCCGGAGTCTACGCAGGGGCCACAAGTACTTTCTCCACGAATACGAACGTGTCCCGCTCGGGAATAGGATTCGGCAGGTGACCTCCAGGTCTTTCGTGCGTCAGGCGGCGTGCGTGTATTCGTTGATCAGGCCACCCAGGACGGGTTTCCGGCGGATGTGTTGTCTATCGACGTCGGTCACGGTGGCGCGGGAAGCGTCAGGTTCGTCGTCGGGGACACGTTGGGCGATGCCCTGGTGCGGCCGGGCCGTGTTGTAGTGCACCTGGTACTCGGTCAGGACGGCGCGCAGATGCCGCTGGCCGAGGATCAGCACGCGGTCCAGGACCTCGCGGCGCGGGGTGCCGGCAAGGCGCTCGCAGGTTGCATTCGTGCGCGGCGCCTGGACGGCGGTGCGCAGGATCCTGGCGCCCGTAGCCTGGAAGACGGCGTCAAGGGAACGGGTGAAGTTCGGCCCGCGGCCGCGGATCAGGAACCCGATGTCCTCGAACCGCTCGCCGGGACTGAGGGCCAGGTTGCGGGCCTGCTGCACAGTCCACTGGCCCGCGGGGTTCGCGGTGACGCCGCCGAGGTGCATCCGCCGGGTGCCGTGCCCGGTAAACACCAGGACATAGTGTCTCTTCACAGCACGGTGTCCGCGTGCAGGAAGTCAGCAGCGAGGATCCCGGCGGCCTGGGTATGCAGGGATTGCCGCCACGTCGGGCCCGGGCGGCGCGGCGCCGGATCGATGCCCGCGGCAGGCAGGATCTCCCGCACGGTGGACGGTGCGGTCGTCACGCCGAGCTTGGCCAGTTCGCCGTGGACGCGGCGATATCCCCGCAGCGGATTGTCCTTCGCCAGGCGGACGACCAGGCGGGCGATACCCGGGGCTGTCGGCGGGCGGCCGGGCTTGCGCTGGTTGCTCGTGTCGTATTTCCTCGCGGCCAGCCTGCGGTGCCAGGCCAGCAGCGTCGCTGGCGGCGCGGGGAAGATTGCGGTCCAGCGCCTGCGGGGAATGAGCCGTGCCAGCGCGGCGAACCAGACCCGGTCAGCCGGCTCGTACCGGACCCGGCCGGCGTGCCTGCGCAGCACGGCGTTCTCGTGCCGGAGCACGAGTAGTTCAGCATCCTTCGCCGGATCCCTGCGGGATATCAGGACAGCCAGGCCCAGTACCTGGCGAAATAGCAGGTAGACGATCTTGAGCAGCACCCGGCCAGCCAACCATCACCGCGCCCCGGCTGCTGGCGAAGGCACAGGTCAGCCGCGCGATCGAATATTCGATCGGCACAGGATCGCCTCGATGCCGGCGCCCGCGAGGACCGGGTCGGAGGATTCGGTGAACGGCCCGGCCCGGTCGCGGACCAGGAACCGGAAGTCCGCGGCCCGATGACCGAGGTCGATCAGGAGATCGCGGATCTGCCGGGTGGCCCGCGGCCCATCCGGGTGCGCGGCCACCCCTGGGATGTGCACGCAGCGACTGCCGGCTTCCATCACGACCAGGCAGTACCAGCGCCGGAGCGTCACTGCGCCGTCCGCGGGAAAGAAACCGGCGGCGAGCATCGTCGCGGCTTGTGCGTGCAGGAATTGCCGCCAGGTCGTATCGGTTTGCCGTTTCCGCTGCTGGGGGAATCCTCAGTTCCCGAAGGATCCGGCGGATCGCGGATGCGCCGGCCCGGTGACCGAGCTTGAGGAGCTCGCCCTGGATCCGCTGGTACCCCCAGCCATGGTTCTCGGTGGCGAGCCGCTCGATGAGCGCGGTGATCACGGCGCTGACCGGCGGCCAGCCAGCCCGGTTCGGAGAGGCCCGCGTCCTGGTGGCCAGGCGCCGGTGCCACCGCAGCAAAGTGCCGGGCGTGACCAGGCGGCGGACGGCGGCCTCACCGCAGCCGCCAACCCCGCCCACCGCGGCCCGGCCATCCCGCCGCCCGCGCCGGCCTGACCACCCCATCGCTGACCTCTCCCGGCAGCGGATTAGGCGCCAGCCCGTTCTCGGCGGTCTCATCTACGAATATGGGCGAGACGCCTAGATGCCCAGGTCAAGAACGGTAGCCGAGTTCGGAACCCCACAGGCTCGGTCGCTGCAGCTCAACCCGCGCCTTCCGGGCAGAGCCGTGGAGGTGTGATATCGTGATATCAATGAGTCAGTCCAGCGTTGGTGGCAGTGCCACCAAGAACATGGTGTTGCGGCTCGACCCGGCACTAGCTGACAGGCTGCGCCTGGTGGCCGAGGTGGAGGGCCGGTCGATCTCCGATGTCGCACGCGAAGCGGTAGCGGCGCTGGTCGAGGAACGCCGCACCGACAAGCGCTTCCAGGCGCTTCTGGAAGAAAACCTCGCCCGCCACAGTGAAGCGCTGCGGCTGCTGCGCGACGACACCGTCACGCCGCATCCTGCGGCGGCAGGCGGATCCGCATGAACGTTCCCGACGTCGCCGACCTGGTCGTCATCACCGCCCGGGTACTAGAGATCGACACGCGCGAGGCATTCGATCTGATCGACCTGCCAGCCGCCGAGGCGGCACTGGCTCAGGCCCGGAACCGGCGCGGTGAGCCGGTCGGGCAGGTGGCGGCCGCGCTGCTGGCCGGGCTGATCTGGCACCGCCCGCTCGCGCAAGGCAATCGGCAGCTCGCGCTGCTGGCGATGCTGCAATTCCTGGGACGGCAAGATCTCGGCCTCGATCTCGAGCCCGCGACCGCGGCCCGTGATCTGATCGCCGGCATCGCCGCTGGAACGCTCGCCGAGCCGGCGGTCGCCGCCTGGATCGCCGGCCGGCTGCACGCACAGCCAGCTAAGGAGGCTGGGAACATGAAACGGCTCACCCGCCGCGGGCATTGCGAACCGCTCGCGGTCCCGGCCAGGGCGGGCAAGTTCCCGCACTTCACCGACCGCGCCTACCGCGCGGTGACCCTCGCCGAGGCCGAGGCGATCGGCCTTCGCCACAATTACGTGGGTACCGAGCATCTGCTGCTCGGCGTGCTCGGCGTCGGCGACGGTGTCGCGGCCAAGGTCCTCACCGGCCTGGGCGTGAGCGCGCCCGAAGCCAAGGCTGAGACCGAGCAGATCATCGGCCGGGGCTCTGAGCCGCCGTCCGGGCAGCCGCCGTTCACACCCCGATCCAAAAGGTGCTGGACCTAGCCCACGGTGAAGCCAAACGGCTCGGGCACAACTACGTGGGCACCGAACACCTCCTGCTCGGGCTGGTCCGCGAAGGTGCAGGGGTAGCCGCCCAGATCCTGAACCGGCTCGGCGCCGACCGGGCCGCAATCGTCGAGGCGCTCATGCACGTGCTCAGTGGCGCCGACCCGGTCTACCGCCAGCAGCGCCGTGCCTTCCTGACCGGCGAGTTCACCGCGGTGCTCGACGAGAACGACCGGCTACACGCCGAGATCGAGCGCCTGCGCCTGCTGCTGCGTCAGCACGGCGTCGAGCCCCATGACGGTGCGACTCGCTCAGCCTGACCGGACCCTGGGACCCGCAGGCTGCGCGGCGCACTTGACCACGGTCCGGGGCGGCGCACCCACGCATCCACGGGCGCGCAAGCTCATTCCCAGCGATGATGATCGTTCGGCGGCTTGTCACCGAACGCGATCGAGGTCCCGCGGGCCAGGCACTTCGAGCCGCAGATCAGTACCCGGAAGCCGCCTGAAGCAGGCAGCGGCTGCACAGGGTCAGCAAAGCTCACTCTGCACCATTGCTTGCGAGGCTGGCCTGTCTGGGGCTGGCATCAGGCGCGGGTTGCGAGCTGTCTGCTGTCTATTTTACGCTCGCTGGAGTGGTCGCCGACGGATCACGCGGCTGTCGGCCGCGACCTGCCTGTCGTGCAGCAGCCGTTATTTGAAGTAGATGGTTTCCGGGTTGGCCGCGGTGCCGATGACGGGTGCGGTGACGAGCCCTGTGCCTACGTTCTCCGTGGCGGTGATCTTGTGGGGGTGGGAAGTCCCCGTCTGGACTCCCGACGGCGTCTTGATCAAGCACCGGAAGTAGCCGCTCGTCGTGTTCCAGGAACACACGACTGTGATCGCCGAGATCCCGGGCCCACTCAGTCTGGCCCGCACGTTGCCAGCCTTCGCCAACGCAGCGGCCCGGCTTGCGGATCAACCAGGCCGGGGTGGTGGGCGGGCAGCAGGTTATCGTGATCGGCTCCCGGTCCCGCGGCGCACATCAGGATCTGTGGATTGTCGTCACCGCAGAGCCAGGAACTTGGAAGATCACGGGGATCACGTGTGCCATCGGCGGAACCAACGTCACCAGGACCGGCGCGCTGACCGTGGCTGCCTCGCTGTACTCGTATTTCATCGCGGCCCGTCGCCGGTTGCCGGGCACCGGGCGATCTGGTTGATGAATATCGGGTCGAACTTCGGGCCGCTGGCAGTTTGATCCACGGTGAACAGGAGCTTTTGGCCTTGGGAGTTCTGGCCCGCATAGTACGTGCTACCCCCGGCAAGGGCGGACGACCCAGACGCAGCCATGGCTGCAAGACGGCGTGCCGTCGGCGGGTGCGCGGCGGGAAGCAGGTCGGGGTGTTAGGCGATGTCGTCGCCGCTTGACAGAGCGCGGCTGAACCAGTCCGGCCAGGTGGGCAGTTGCTGCCGGACAGCGAGGTCGCGGGCCGCCCGCAGCGGGCCCGTGAGGTGGTCCCGCGCCTCGCCCGGCGCGGGGCGGGCCGGGATCGCGTGCCTGGCGTATCGGCCTCGGTATCGGACTGACCAGATCCTCCGGCCGGGTGCCTCACGGTCCCCGACGGTCCAGGTGGCTTGCCATGCCTCTGCCTGCAGCCCGCCTGTCGCCAGGAGGCCTCCCCGGCCCGCGTTGGCGAACCCGGCGAGTTCGTATTCATCGGCGCTCACGAAAGGGCCGGTAATCGGCTCGGGTCGGGCAGCGCCAGCCAGATCCGGCTCACGCCGCGCCCGCCAAGTTGCCGCAACCAGCCCGCCACGTCGCCGACCCGAGGTTCATGGCCCGCATCCGGCGAAGGCGATCCCGCGGCGGCGCCCGCTGGCACGCCAGCGTGCGATCGCTGAGCACTGAGCAAGTTCACACCTTCTAGGCCCGGCCCCGATCCCGCCGGAACCAGCAACCTGGCAGCCTGACCGCACGCCACCACTCAGACCCGGCGCCGCTGCGCTCCGCCAGGTGCTGCCGCGCGCCCAGCCAAGGTCCCTTGCCGGGTCAGCCGCAGTGCACGGCCAGGGGGAGAGATGGCCCGTCGATCGCGGAGGTGTTGCCCACCGCCCAGATGTTGCTGGCCGTGGTGGAGTCCACGCCAAACAGGAAGCTACTGCGTTGGGGGCTTGGGCTGCGCACGCTTTTCCATGCGCTGCCGTTCCAGTGCTCGACCAGGGTTTGTTCCAGGGCGTTCTTGTCATTCCGGCTACCCACCGCCCAGACGTTGGAGGGGGAGATGGCGGTCGCGCCGGTCAGGATGTCGGCCGGGATGGTGACTGAGCCCCAGCCAGGGTTGGGGCTGGTGATGCGCTTCCACGCGATCCCGTTCCAGCGCAAGATGATCGTCTTGGAAACGGTGGCGCCGGCTTTTTCTCCGGCGTCGTAGTCGCCGACCGCCCAGGCGTTGCGGCCGGAGAGGGCGGTCACGCCGCGGAGCAGGTTATCGTGAGCCGGGCCGCCCGGGTTCGGGCTGGTCACATGCCTCCACGCCGTGCCGTTCCAGTGCTCGATCAGGGTGTGGGAGATCCCGCCTGAATGCCAGTAGTGCCCGACCGCCCACACGTTGCGGGAGGAGACTGCGGTCACGCCGAGGAGTTCGGCGCCGGCTCCGGCCAGCTTCGGAGTGCGCATGAGTTTCCATGTCGTGCCGTTCCAGTGCTCGATGACTGCCCGCACCCCGATGCGGTTATGGATGGTGCTGCCCACCGCCCATGCGTTGCTTGTGGAGGCGACGGTCACGCCGAAGAGTTGGGTGCTTTCTGCGAAGGGGATGGGCGCGCTCGCTTGCTGCTTCCAGGTAGTCCCGTTCCAGTGCAGGATCAGGGCTTGGAATTGGCCGGTTTGGTCGGTATAGGAGCCCGCCGCCCACGCGTTGTGGGAAGAAGTGGCGGCCACGCCGTTGAGGACGCTATGAGGATCGTTAAAAACGATGCCCGGGCTCGGGCTGGGGACCACCGTCCACGATGAGCCGTTCCAGTGCTCGGCCAGGGTCTTCTCTCCGCCGCTGATGTAGGAGCCCACCGCAAAGGCGCGGCTCGAGGAGACCACGGCCACGCCTTTGAGACTGGCGGAAGAGCCAGGGTTCGGGGGCTGTAGCCCGCTCCCGGCGATGCACGTCGAGGAGGCCGTTCTGGCCGCCGCAAGGCTCCTGGCCGATCCCGGGGCAGCGGCCGCGGCCGCCGATCCCGGCGTGCTGTTCCGGGCATGAGCGGCACCGCTGGCGGCCGCCGTCCCCGCGACGGCCACCGCAATCGTCACGGCGGGCAACAGCCGGCCCATGACTGTGGCTGACCGGCGCCAATGCCGTGTTCCCGGAGATGAAAGTTGGTTCATTGTCTGCTCCCTCGCCGGGCGAGATGGTGAGAATGCGGGTGCCGAACTGGCACTTGGAACCCCAAACCTCATGTCATACTTACTGGACGCTTGTCCTCGCATGGCCGTTGACAGCAGGGCCAGATGCGGCGCTACCAGAAGCTGGTTCTCCTAGACGTCGCTCCGCATCGCTTGCCGTCGCCGCTCTCTTGCTCACCGCTTTCGACCTGGTGGACCGGGCGATCCATCTGGCCCGGATGCTGGGCCAGCTGATGCCCGGCGAAGCCGAGGTGCGCGGGCTGCATGCGCTGCTGCTGGCGACCGATGCGCGGCACGCGACCCGCATCGACGCCCGCGGGCGGGCTCGTGCTGCTGCAGGACCAGGACCGGTCGCAGTGGGGCCGGGCCGCGCTGGCCGAAGCCCACGACATTGATCGTCGGCTGCCCGCGCGGCGGCCCGCCGGGGCGCTAGGTCCTGCAAGCCGCGATCGCATCGCTGTATGCCGAGGCGCCCTCGTTTGACGAGGCGGGCTGGCCCTAAATCGTCGGCCTGTACGACAAGCTGCTGGATGTGTGGCCATCACCGGTCGTGGAGCTGAGCCGCGCCGTGCCGCTGGCGATGGTCGCCGGCCCGGAGACTGCGCTCGCGGAGATCGAGAAGCTGGAGCGTGACGGCTGGCTGTCGGGATACCAGTACCTGCCCGCGATCAAAGCCGGCCTGCTGAGCCGGCCCGGCGGTACCGGCCGGTCAGCCGACGCCTGCCGGCAGGCGCTCGCCCTGGCCGCCAGCCAAGCCGAGCGCGCCCCGCTCGCCGGGCAGATCGCCGATCACGCCCTGCCAGCATCAGGCTTGCCGGTACCCGCTGATGGGCATGTCCCCCCATGCTCAGCGGCCCGGCATGAAGCACATGCCGACGGGTGCGTTCTCGTCAGTGCCGATGACGATCTCGCGCTCACGCTCGGAGAGAACCGTCCAGCCGAGCGCCTGCGTCCAGAACCGGGCCAGCCCCGGCAGGTCGTGAGCGTCAACGACGATGTGATGGAGTCGGACAGGCATGCTGTCAGTATGCGCGGGCACGCCGGATTGCATCCCCGCGAACTCGCCAGCTTTCTGCCGCGCCTGGGGCGGGCTTCGTGGGTTTGGCGGTAGCTGTCTGTGGCGCAGTGTCGAAGCATGATGCACTCTAGTGAGGTAGTCCTGCGGCGCGATTCCAACCGTGGCTCACTCTCATGCCGCGTCCAGTGAGCCCGGCCTATTGGCACTCACGCCGGCAAGGACCTGAGCCGTCGATTGTTGGTGCAGAATGTCTCCACCCGGGTCCCTTTACCGGGCCGACTCCACGCCGGCCGGTGCAAGATCCCTCTCGGGCGGTTGCAGTGCCCGGTACAGCGTCGACCGGCCGATCTTCAGGTGCCGGGCGATGGCGGTGACCGACTCGCCGCGGGATTGCCGGGCGCGGGCGACGGCCAGCACATCCTCATCGACGGCAGGCCGACGGCCGCCGCGCCGACCCTGGGCCTCGGCGGCGCGCAGCCCGTCGAGGGTGCGCTCGCGGATCAGGTCGCGTTCCATCTCCGCGGCCATCGCGGCGACCATGAACAGCATCTTGTCGGCGATGGTCGCCCCGTCGGGGCGGTGGATCCCGGCGCAGATGCCGGTCAGGATCTGCAGGTTGATTCCCCGCGCCTGCAGCTGGTCTTCCAGCAGCACCAGTAGTTCCTTCATGGACCGGGCAACCCGGTCCGGCTTGTAGATCACCAGCGTGTCGCCCGCCTGCAGCTTGCCCAGGGCCTCGCGGGAGCTCCGGCCGGTCGCCGCGGGTACTGGCGGTCTCCACGATGATCTCCCGGCAGTGCGCCGCGGCCAGCGCGTCGAGCTGCGCCTGCTGTTCGTGCGCCCGGGTGGAGACCCGGGCGTAGCCGATCCAGACGCTGTTGTCGGACGCGGACGCGGTGGTCATGGTGCCGATCGTCCCGGATACCGTCCCGGTACCGGCATTGCGACACGCGGTTCCGGGACTAGTTTCCGGGACGGGCTGACCTGGCCGGGCCGCCGCCCGGCCGGAGTCAGCGCCCGGGCCGGACGTATGTGACTCTTGCGTCCTGGCAGAGCCTAGGTCGCGACGCCGTTCGTCACGATCACATCGCCGCAGGCCCGGGCGGCATCCGGAGCGACGTCACAGGATCTTTGTCGCAGGTTGGGGTGGACGCCGACAGGGAGTCGGGCGTGTGCGGTGACGCGCTGCAGCAGCGTGATCAGCCGGGCCTGGTCGGTTTCGTCGAGTGCGGCGAGCAGTTCGGCGTCGTATTCGTCGGCGGCGTGTTGGGCTTGGGCGAGCAGATCGCGGGCCGCTTCGGTGAGGTGAAGCGCGTGGGCGCGCCGGTCGGCGGGGTGGCGTCGTCGCTGCACCAGTCCCCGGTCTTCGAGGTCGTCGAGGAGCCCGACCATGACGTTACGGTGGATGCCCATCGTGTCGGCGAGTTGTTGCTGGGTCTGCCCGTCGCCTCCTGCCAGGTGGGTGACCAGGCCGAAGTGCCGGGGGTGCAGGCCCAGCGGCGCCAGCCGTTCGGCAAACCGCGCGGCGGCGTGGAGGCCGAGCTGGGCGAGCAGGAAGCTGGGACGCTCGCCCAGGGGCGTGGGCGTCGGGGCGGCGGTCGCGTCCGTCATCATCCAGCCATCCTACCAATTTGCCAACTACTGTGATTGTACCTTAGTATGACAATCACACATTGTGCGCAGTTCTGGGAGAGGCGGTGTCCCGCTGGAGCGGGAGTGCGGGACGCCACCGTGCCGGGATCACGCGACTTACGGATTCGAGAGGTTCACATGACAGCGACCACTAGTTCGCCGGGTCGCGGCGCCATGATCGAGGTGGAGGGCATCAGCAAGTCCTTCGGTGAGACCAAGGCGCTGGCCGACGTGGACATAAGCGTCCCGGCGGGGACCGTGCAGGGCCTGCTGGGCCCGAACGGGGCGGGCAAGACCACCCTGGTGCGGATCTTGGCCACCTTGCTCGCCCCCGACACCGGGCGGGCCCGGATCAGCGGCGTGGACGTGCAGAAGGACCCGAACACCGTGCGCAGCCTGATCGGGCTGGCCGGCCAGTACGCGGCGGTGGACGAGACGCTCACCGGCCGGGAGAACCTGGTCATGGTCGGCCGGCTCTACAGGCTGGGGGCCAAGCTGGCCAAGGCCCGGGCCGAGGAGTCGCTCGAGCGCCTCGGGCTCGTGGAGGCAGCGGACCGTCCGGTGAAGACTTATTCGGGCGGCATGCGCCGCCGCCTCGACCTGGGCGCCAGCCTGGTCGGCCGGCCCCGGGTCCTGATCCTCGACGAGCCGACCACCGGGCTCGATCCCCGCACCCGGCTCGACATGTGGTCCTTCATCCGCGATCTGGTGGCCGGGGGAACCACCGTGCTGCTCACCACTCAGTACCTGGAGGAAGCCGACCAGCTCGCGAACCACAGCGTCGTCATCGACCGGGGCAAGGTGATCGCCTCAGGCACCTCCGATGAGCTCAAGGCACGGCTCGGCAGCGACCTGATCGCGGTAGAGGTGCCGGCCGCCGAGCTTGACCAGGCCACAGCGGCGCTGCGCGGCATCGGCTGCGGCGCACCGGCCATCGACCAGGCCCACGCACAGATCACCATCCCGGTCTGCGACCCGGTCCGCGACCTGATGGCCGCCCTGCGCATCCTGGACACCGCCGGGATCGTCCCGGTGGACCTGGGACTGCGGCGGCCCTCGCTCGACGACGTGTTCCTGTCGCTCACCGGGCGCAGCACCGGCGACGACGACCTCGCCGCCCCGCTTACCACCACACCCCGCACCCCCCAGCCTGCACGGAGCGCCGCATGACCGCCGTCCCGGCCGGCCCCGCCCTCCCGCCAGCGCAACCGGAGGAGCTGACCGCGATCGAGCCGGTCAGGCTCCCGCGCTCGGCCATCTTCGCCGACGCCCTGGTCATCGCCCGCCGCAACCTGACCCGGATCGCCCGCACCCCCCAGCTGCTGGTCTTTGCCACCATCCAGCCGGTCATGTTCGTGCTGCTGTTCCGCTACGTCTTCGGCGGCGCCATCCACGTCCCCGGGATCAGCTACGTCGACTACCTGATCCCGGGCATCATCGTGCAAACGGTCGTGTTCGGCGCCACCTCCACCGCGGTCGGGCTGTCCGAGGACATGAGCAAAGGCATCATCGACAGGTTCCGGTCCCTGCCCATGTCCCGCTCGGCCGTACTCGCCGGAAGAACCATCGCCGATCTGGCCCGCAACGTCTTCGTGGTCCTGCTGATGATCGTCGTCGGCATCGCCGTCGGCTTCCGCTTCCACAACGGCTTCCTGCCCGCCGTGGCCGCCGTCTTCGTTGCCCTGCTGCTCGGATACACCCTGTCCTGGGTGTTCGCCCTCATCGGGCTCACCGTCGCCGACCCGGAGACCGCGCAGCTCGCCGGCTTCCTGCCCATCTTCCCGCTGGTGTTCGCCAGCTCGGTCTTCACCTCGACCCAGAGCATGCCCGGCTGGCTGCAGGCCTTCGCCAACGTCCAGCCCATCACCCGGGCCGCCAACGCCGTCCGGGCCCTCACCGAAGGCGGTCCCGTCGCCACCAACCTCATCTGGACCGTCCTGTCGAGCATCGCCATCCTGGCCGTCTTCGCCCCCCTCGCGGTCCGCCGCTACCGTAAGGTTTAGCACCACCAGGCGCCGGGTCCCGAGCCCCACGCTGACCCCTGCCTGCACGGGTTCCGAGCCCGCGAGCGCACCCTCGACGGGCTGCGCGCCGCCCAGGCCCAGTGACGGCGTGAGGTCCGCCCCCGCACCGTCGATGACGACGTGCTGCCCATCGCCCGCGGCCGCCGCAGCCGCGGCGAATCCGTGACCGCGATCGCCCGCCATCTGAGCGTCGGCCGGTCCACCCTCTACCGGGCACTGAACCTAGAGCACACTAGCACCGCCACATAGCGCCGATAATCCGCCGCCACATGCCGGCCAAAGCCGGCCGGGGCGATCGCCGTCAGGCGGCCGGTGCGATCGGAGCGCCCGGCGGCCGGGGCCGCGCCGGTCCCGTTCCAGTGTCTCGATGATCTTGGCGAACTGCGCGCCGGACAGGTCCTCCACGTTCACGCCAAGCAGCCGCTTGACCGAGTACTCAGGGTCTCCTGACCGGCCCCGCCGCCCGTACTTGGCGCGCGCGACCCGCCTGCGCACGTCCCCGGTCATCTTCACCGCGAGCTGGACGACGTGGAACAGGTCCACCACGAGCATGGCCTTCGGCACCATCCTGCGCACGGCGGAGGCACAGATGCTGCACATGTCGATCGCCACGACCTAAACGGCGTGGCGCCAGGCGGCCGGCTGCTGCGCCAGCCAGTACGCCGCGTCGTCGGCCGTCCATCCCTCGACCTGGCCGAGCAGCCCCTGGCCCCCGGACAGGTGATAGAAGCAGGTGTGCCACCGGTCGGCCAGCAGCATGTACTCACCCGTGCCCGGGTCGATCCGCCACCTGGCCCGGCCGCGCCGGTGCTCGTCGATCCCCAGGCACGCCACCGGGGCCGGCAGCTCCGCCAGCACCGGATCGGCCCGGCCGGCGAACGCGGCGTGGGCGACCGGCCACGACACGCCCGCGAACCTGCCCGGCCAGAACTTCGGCTGGATCAGTCAGCGCCGCGCCAGCCCGTCGATGGCCGCGACCTCGGCATCGGTCAGCGCGAAGCCGAACAGGTCGATGTTCGCGGCGATCCGGTCCTGGCGGGCCGACTTCGGGATCACGGTGATGCCATGCTCCAGGTGCCAGCGCAGCACCACCTGTGCCGCGGTCACGCCGTGCGCCGCGGCGATCCCGGTCAGCGCGGGGTCGTCGAGGCGGGTGTCCTTGAGCGGGCTGTATCCCTCGAAGGCGATGCCGCGCTCGGCGTGGTCGGCGAGCACCGCCGGGTCATAACGGCCCGGACTCCAGTGCACCTGATTCACCGCTGGGGTCTGCCCGGAGGACGTGATCACGTCGTCAAGGTCGGCGGTACTGAAGTTGCTGACCCCGGCGTCCCGCACGTAGCCCTCATCCTGCAACCGCAGCACCTCCCGCCAGATCTGGCGGTTGCCTCCGCCGCGCGACGGCCAGTGGATCAGCCACAGGTCGACGTAGTCAGTGCCGAGCTTGCGCAGCGAGGCGCGCAGCACGGCGTCCTCACGGCCTGCGTCGGCGGGCCGGATCTTGGTGGTGAGGAACAGCTCGCTACGGTCCAGCCCGCTGGCCCGGATCGCCTGGCCTATTTCCTCCTCGTTGCCGTACATGGTGGCGGTGTCAATATGCCGGTAGCCGGCCGCGAGCGCTGCCCGTACCGCGTCGCGGGCATCGCGGCCGCGCAGCTGCCACGTGCCAAGGCCGACCATGGGCATCTGCGCGCCGCTGGCCAGGGTGACGGTCGGGACTTTCTCTGGCGTGGTCATGTCGCCATTATGGTCAGCAGACCGAAGTCCCGGTCGTGGCGGTGAGGTCGGCGAACGCCTTGGTCAGCAGCGTGGTGCCTGGGCCGGGGCGCGTGCTGCCGATCTGGCGTCCGTCGATCGTGAGCACTGGGACCAGGCCGCCCACGGTGCCGGTCACGAATAGCTCGTCCGCGGCATATAGCTGCGCCAGGCCGGTAGGCGGCAACCTCGATGAAGTCCGCCCGGCCCTCGGACGCGAACGCGACGCTGAACAGCGGCTTGCCGTCTTGCGTAGCGGACGGGAAATGCAGCTTCTGCCACCCGCCAGGGTAGTCGAACGAGACGCCATGACCGCGGTAGGTGCCGGCTCCCCGGGCAGAGCTGAGGCCGCAGGCCGGCAGGCCAGCTACCGCCAGGCCAACCAGGGCTGTGCCAGCCGGGCCCGATTGAGGTGGTCATAGCCGGCGGGAAAGCGGGCCGCTCCGGGCAGGCGCATGACGTGCCATGCCGTCCCGTCCCACGTGGCCGCGACGTTGCAGGCCTTATAGGCAGGGCGGTCGGAGGTGAAGGAAGGTCCCGACCGCCACGTCGGCTTGGCCGCAGCTGACGTCGGCCGCGTGCGCCGGGTACCCGGCCCGGATGCGGCCGCCGTCCGGGGTCTGGTCCGGCGCATCACTAGCCTCGTCGGCGTCCATGGCCCCTTCGCTCACAAACATCAGCGTGGCGGACTGGTTCCGCACCGTGCACCGGGCCACGAAAGCGCACCGGCTTCCCAGCCGCCCCGGCCGGCGACCGGCGGCCCAGCCGTTCCCGCGGGCCGCCGCGACCGCCGGGCAACACCCGCCGGCTCGGCCAAAGCCGCAGGTGAGTGGGGGTGGACAAATGGCGGAAATGCCGGCAGGCCAGAGAAGTGGGTGCTGGCCAGCCCGACGTCCGCAATAGCCCCGAGAGAAAGGTGGTGTGACGTCATGGCATTGCCCATCCGGCGCGGAAGCAGGTTCCCCGCCTCCCTGTTCGAGCCCACGGCGCTGTGGGACCCGGTCAGTGAGTTCGACTACCTGCGGGAGCGCATGGGACGGCTCTACGAGCAGATCTCCCAGCAGGGTCCGGAGCAGTCGCCCTGGCAGCCGGACATCGAGGTCGACGAGACCGAGGAGTTCTACCTGGTCAAGGCCGAGCTCCCCGGGATCACCCGGGACAACGTCGAACTGCAGGTCGACGAGCACAGCCTGGCGATCACGGGCTCGCTCCGCGAGGACGAGGGCGAGCACGTGATGCGGCGGCGCATGGGGCGGTTCTTCTACCGCACGGTGCTCCCCCGGGACATCGACACCGAGAAGGTCCAGGCGACCATGAAGGAGGGAATCTTGACGATCCGCCTCCCGAAGACAAAGCAGGCGACCCGGCGGGTGCAGATCCGCGCGTAGACGCTCTGTGGAAGGAGGCTGCGGGCCGGCGCGAGAACCCCGGCCCTCCGGCTGCCTGTCCGTGGCGTGTGATTTGCACGCCCGAGGCTGCTCGTGGGCTCGCCGTTCGGGTAGCTGTCAGTCACCGGTCCGTTGGGCCATGGCGGGCGCGGATGATGGGCGGCTTCGCTCATTTGCCGCAAGATCGGACGGACCGCGAACGACCCAGGCAGCCCGCGGCGTTCGCCTTCGCCCTCGGCGTGACGGCCGGGGTGGCCGCGGATGGGCTCCGGGCTGGCCGGCTCGGGTGAGGGAGTCTTGGTGCTGAGCCGCCGCCAGCGGCTCCTGTTCCACCGCTCGGCGCGGGTCAGGGTTCCGGCCTGGCCGACGTGATGCAGCGGCGGGGCGGGCGCATGCCACGTCGAGCCGGGTGGCGCTGCGCCCGGCGGGCTTGACCCGTTGCCACGTGCGGCAGTTCCAGCGCTCGGTGATGCCGGCCGCGAACTCCTTGTGCCCCGGGACGTACCAGCCGACGGCCATGCAGCGCGCTGCGCTGGGGCAGGACACGTCGAGCAGGCCGGGACATCCGATCGGGCGCGATGGCGTCCGCGCGCGCCAGGTCCGGCCGTTCCACTGCGCGGCCAGGCTGCTGCCGACGGCCATGCAGCTGGACGGGCCGGCACAGTCGACCGCGCTCAGGTCGCCGGCCGGCAGCCGGTGGCTAGGATCCGCCAGCGGCGGCCGTTCCATTCCTCGGTCAGGGCGTGATCGGCCCAGCCGATCGCGACCTTATAGCCGACGGCGATGCACCGGGTGGCTGCCGGGCACGAGACATCGGTCAAGGAAAGAACACGAAGACACGAGGCGCGGCGACCGGCACCGGCCGCCACCGCCTGCCGTTCCATACCGCCGCGGTGGCTGGCATGCGTTACAGCAACTTGATTCAGTGGATCACGGGCAACGGATCCGGCTCCTGCCTAGAGCTGCAGATCGACTGGGATGTCGGCCAAGCGGTCGTGCACCTCGCGGTGCCCAGCGCCTCCCAGGCTGCACCGGGGATAGCGCACGGCGGATTTTTGGCCGCTCTGGCTGATCACATGACGGGATTCGTGGCCGCACAGCAGGGGCGGCGGGGCGGCGGTAACCCGGCAGATGACCGTCGACTGTTTGGTCCCCATGCCCACCTCCCGGTCGATCACTATCCGGGCGCAGGCTGAGACCGCCAGCGAGCGGACGATCACCGTCAGCCTGCAAGGCAGCATTGACGACTCTGAGCAGGTCACGTTCAGGGCCAGAGGCGACTACGCCAGAGTCTCACCCACGGGGCGGCATGGCGGCGGTGCTGACGCCGATTACGATTCGCTAGAGGAGCGCTTTGACCGGCTCAGGTTTTTCGCCTGGCTGACGGCTGCGATGAAGGAGTCGTATCTGCCCGTCGATATCGGGTCGCCGGTGCGGCTCGCGGTGGGGCTTTCCGACGCCACGCCGAAGCACTGGACGCTCGACGTGGCGGACCGCTCGCTGGAAGTGGAGGCCGGGAAACCGGCCAGCTGGGATGTCCGCTACACCGGAACTGTGCGGTCGTGGCGTGAGCTGGTGTACGGGGTCAGGATCGCGGACGAACTCATCGCCGCGGGTTCGGCAACGGTTGGTGATCCGGATGGCCTGCTGTCCGCGTTCCTGGCCGCAGTGGCGGGCTGGGAGCAGACCGATGGGCCCGAATGATCGCGATCGATGAAGCGCTTGCATGACGGCCGCTGACCGTCCTGCCCTCAGGGATGCCAATGGAACCGGCGCTCCGAGCGGCTGTCCCATGGCTTGCAACTTCAGCCGTGGCGCGCAGCTCACGTCATTCGGCGCTGCCGGCCCGGCTGTCAGCCAGCCCCGCTTGACCGGACAGGGCGGCGTTTACGAGCGTGTCAAATGGCGGCCAGGCATGGGTGGGCCGGCGGCGAGAGCATCGGTGCGCGGATCTGCCGGCCGAGCCCGATCCACTTGCCGCCCTCGGCGCCGACGATGACAAGCGTTCCACTGGGCGCGAGCGTCTGCCTGAGCGGCGCGAGGCGGGAGCACGCCGGCGCCGCTGGCTTGGCCGTCGAAGCGATCGGCGCCCGCGCCGCCGGTGCACCGGGATCATCGTGGCCCGGGCGGACGCCCGTGCCCGGGCCCGGGGATCGGGCACCGCCACCTGTTTGGCCACGGCCGTAATTCTCCCGCTCAGCACCCGATGACCGGCACCGATCTTGCCGGCGCTGTCGCCGCCGATACCGAGCTTGCCCGCGGCTTCCGCCCCGGTTACCTGAACCGGACGCGGCTGACGCAAGCCGCGACCCGCGCTGTCACGCCAGTTCCCCCTGCGGTCACGATTCAATCGGGTGGATCTCGCAGCCGCTGGCCACGCTATGCACCGCCGCAGCGCCGGCCAGGGTGCCGGCACCGAATGGTGACGGTCGGGCCCGGCCGCAGCTGCGTGACGGTGATAGTCGGGCCTGGCCGGGGCACTGTGACCGTCACGGTCGGCTGCGGCACCGGCACGCTGACCGTCACGGTCGGTACCGCCTTCCGGCCGGGCTGCCGGCTGGTTGCGCCCAGGACAGCAGGCACCGTGATCGCGACGATCAGCGCTAGCCCGACGGCCGCAGCGATCGCCAGCAAGCCCCCGGGCCGTACCCGGTTCCGCAGCTTCTTGCGGTGCCTCCTGCCCGGCCGCGGTGCCTGCGGTGTTATCACGCCGTTGATGGTAGACCCAGCGGCGCGCGCCGCCGCGGCACTAAGCGATGCAGTCGGCGCCTACGGCCTTCCCGAGCTGGCTCAGGCGCCGGCCCCTTGCGTGGGAGCGCCGCAGGAGCTTCCGCTCCTGCCCCCGACACTTGACAGGATCACCCGCATAACGCGGAGACCGTGGGTGGCGAACGCACCTTCGCCGGGGCCCGCGCCGCGGCCTTGCCGGGATCGTGGCCGAGACGCGGCGTGCGGGCAGCAGGGACGCCGGATCAGCCATCCGAATGCAGTGATCTCGGGCCTGCGGGCGGGCGCTCCGGCACGCCACGGCGCGCGCGACTGCTTCCAGCGCCCGGGCGGCAGCCGGGGAGGACGGTGATGGCATGACGGCGGCTGTCCTGGGTAGCTCGGCGCTGGAGGATGAGGCGGTGTCTATTTCGGATATGCCACAGCAGCATTGACCTGGACGAAGCCGCTCGGCAGCTAGAGCAGGCAGCGCACGACGCCCAGGTAGCTTACGACTGCATCAGCCTCGGCGATCTCGACTGGGCGCACACCAACGCGGTCACCGCCCGCGCGGAGGCCGATGCCGCCGAGAATGTCCTGCGCGCCGTCCTGGGCGCCGCGGGCAGCATCGCCGGCGATCGGTGACCGCAGCAGGCCTGCGACGCTCTTCGCGCAAGTTCCGGTTGCCAGTGGACACGTCGGATCCGGCCGCGGCGCCAGCCCCGGCCGGCGTCAGCCCTGTCCGCTCGCCGGATCCCGGAACGGCATAGACGCGGGCGATCTGCGTCCCGGCAGCTGCCCGGGTGCCATGACGGCGGGTGCTCTTGCAGGTCACCGGGTACCGGGTGACCGCGGCAAGGCGCCCGTGGCCGCAAGTTGCCCCTCAACCGAGTTGCCGCTGTTCCCGCCGCTGCCTGGGCAGGGGGCACGATCGCGATGTACTTTCCCGCCGCCCCTTGCGCAGCGATTCCGCCGTGGCGATGCCCAGGTTCGCCGCTATCGAGCGGATCGCTGCGTACTCGGTCTCATTCTCGCCGCGGTGCTCGGCCGCCAGCCGCACCGCCCGCTCACGAAGTTCCCTCGGGTACTGCGTCGGCATGGAGAAGATCCTTCCCAATAAGGAAGTCTCCACCGATCCCGGAGGCGATTCACTTCCGCCCGTCATGCGTGCTGTGCTGCGGTCCACACAGAACCCGCCGGAAACGACACTCACAGATCCGTAGCATCGGGTGGCGGGATCGTTGAGGGTCAGTGCGCTGCCGGTGACGGTTGTAACGGCTGCGTGCGATCGGCAGGGGTGGCCAGGCTGCTGCACGGGATGCTGCACGCGGTGATCCCCTCGCGACCTCAGGCCTCTCGGCACCGCGCCACAAGCGGAGCCGCTCGGGACAGGACCATAGGGCCTGCTGGCGGGCAAACGATGCCTGAATCGGAGCCTTGTGGCGGCAGATGCGTTTGCCCCCGCTTGCTGGTCTGTTCGGCCCGTGGTGCTGGCCGCAGGGACGCGGCCGCGGGTCGCGGTCTTCGAACCGGCAGCCGTCACCTTCGAGGCTTACCGAGGCAACGCAGGCGATCTTCGGTGGGCAGCGGGACGGAGGGCGGTTCCGGGTTGCTGGCCTGGGGCCGGGCTGCCGCCCGGCTGGCCGACGGGGCCCGCGCTGTGCCGGCTGGCGCCCGGGAACGCGATAGCGGGCGACCTGCTTGCCGCGGGCTGGCGGGAAACGGACCGGCACACATCAGCGGCCGGGCCTGCGGCAGCGCATCCCTGCCCGCAGTCGTGGCCCAGAAGCCGATCCTCACGTGCAGCCGGTGGCGGAAACTGTCATCGCCGGAGTGTCCGAAACCATGCTTAGACGACCTCGGCGGAGCGATCAGGATTCGAACTCCCGGACCTCCTGCCCACTGCTGGCAATGGTTGACGCGGCCAGTAAGGGGAAGTGTGCCGGGCGTAAGCCCACCTGCGGAGGTCTCGATGTCCCGCGTGAAGAGAAACCACCAGGCCGACATGGCGGCCAACGGCGGATGGGACCGCGCTCCAGGCGGCGGCTCAGGTGAAGCCGGTTACGGCTCGAGTGCGACCGGTTGCCAGGAGCGCCGGGGCAGCTGCGCGGCGCCGCGTGCACAAAACGCGCGCCTGGGCGGCGCCGCAAGTCGAGCACGCGGGGCAGGTCCTGCAAGACAGCGTCGCACCCAAGGTCTCGGCCCCTGCTGTCCTCGGCCGCGCGGCGGCTCGAGCCGGCGAAGCCACGGCGCCGGCCCTGGCGCAAGCTGGCCGGCGTCGCGATGCTCGCGGCTGCCGCCAGCGCGGCAGCGGCTGTTGTCCGCAACCGCGGGAAGCCGGAGGTCACGACCTCGGCGGCCGGGGCGGGCGCGGGCGAGCTGACACCCGCCGCGCAGATGCGTGACGGGCAGGGCAGGACCAGCACCGGCGCTGACGCGAACAGGCGGGTCCGCGGTTCCTGACTGGCCTCCGGCAGTGATCGGCGGCCGACCCGGAACACGTCAGGCACGGATCGGGGCCGACCGCACATCCTGCCGCCTGCATGCGCCAGGGTGCACAATCTGCCTGTGCTCCGGCCTGAGATTGCGCGCACCTCGGAGGCGGTCAGCAGGGTTCCCTCGCGGCGCGCGGCACCGCCCCGACGGCCGGGGCGAGGAAGAGGACGGCCACAGATGGCAGCTAACCAAAGATATGGGCAGTCGCTCGTTTTACCGCCCGCGGAACGCGATCAGCGCCGTGTCATCGGCGGGCGGTCCGGATCCGAATTCGCGTACCTTCCGCTGGATTCTCGCGACGATCGCGCCGGCGTTCAGGCCGGAGCAGTCGCTGAGCAGCTGCCTCAGCCCGTTGTCGTCGTCGAGCAGGCGGTCCCCGGAACGGCGCTCCGTTACCCCGTCGGTAACGCAGAGGAGCACGTCGTCGCGCCGAATATGGCAGGTATCGGAACGGAACGTCACGCCTTCCAGCACTCCGAGTAGTGGTTGTGAGCCGGCCGCAATCTTCGTGCCGCCCTGGGAGCGCAGCAGGAGCGGCGGTGGGTGGCCGGCGCACACCAAGGAGACGGAGGCACGGCCGGGCAACATCTCGATCTCGCCATGGATCAGCGTGACGAAGGGAACGACTGAGCCCTCTTCGAGGATCAGCGAATTGAGCCGCTCGAGCACGGCCGGGATATCGTGTCCCTCTCTGGCCAGGATCCGCAGGGCGTGCCTGGTTAGGCCGGTAATTGCAGCGGCCTCCAAGCCCTTGCCGCACACGTCGCCGATGGCGAACCGCCAGCGGTGTGGCGCGACCTTGAAGACGTCGTAGAAGTCGCCGCCTACCTCGTCTCCCTCGCCCGCGGCCTGGTAGCCAGCCGCCACGTCCAGGCCGGGAACTTCCGGCAGCTGCGGGGGTAGCAAGCTACGCTGCAGCGCGTGGCTGGCTTGCAGTTGCCCGGAGTAGAGCCTGGCGTTATCCAGCGCCAGCGCCACCCGGCGAGTCAGGTCCTCGGCCACAGCCACGGCCTGGCTGCCAAGCGCGCCGCCACCTGGCCGCCCCATGACAAGGACACCCAGGCTCCGGCCACGGGCCAGCAGCGGGAAGCTCCAAGCCGGGTCTGCGGCGAGTTCGGCGGCCTCTGGCGTGAGTTGCTCACCTAGTGGCGCTGCGGGCGGCCACTGCAGGCCGGTCTCGGGGGGCGACGCCTGCGGCGGCGGCACGCGGCTCAGCAGGTAGCTGAGGGCGTCATTGCGGGCCTCGTCGGCGTGCCAGGCGCGAGCTGGCCGGGAGGCGCCGTTCTCGTCCGTCAGCAGCACCGCGCACCAGGCCGCCAGCCGCGGCACGACAAGCTGCGCGGCAAGCGCAATCGTCTGCTCCTGGTCCAGGGTGCCGGCGAGCAGATCGCTGGCCTCCGCCAGGAAGCCGATCCGCCCGCGGCGGGCCCGGTCCTGCTCATTCAGCCTGGCCCGCTCGAGCGGCAGTGCTACCTGGCCGGCAACGTGGTGTAGCCGGGCTGAGTCCTGGTCGGTGAAGCGGTCCGGCTCGGCGGCTATCACGGCAATCACTCCGGCGACCCGGCCATTGGCCAGGACAGGCACTGTCAGGAACGACTGCGGCGTTCCGGCGGCAGTCCGCGTGCCGTCGGCCCCGTTCTCAGCGAGGTGGTCGTAGAAAGCCAGGAAGAGGCCCATTCCTGGGTGGCCGCCTGGCGTGCTGCCGGTGGCCGCCCCGGCCGGGTGTTCCCGCGCCGACGGGGCGCTGAGGCCAGCTGCCGCACGGATCCGCAGAACGCCGTCCTCATCGGCGACCAGAACGTAGGCAGCGTCTGCGCGCGCAGTGTCCCGGGCGAGCCCGGCCGTATAATTCAGCAGCTCCTGATAATCAAGGCGCGGCAGGTCCGCGTCGTTTCGGGTCGTTACAGCAGCCGTGGTGGCAAACGATCGGGGCCCGGCCTGCCCGAAGCCGTCGACCCTATCGGTGGCCGTGGCCGCGTAAACGTCTGGGTGTGCGGGTCCGGCGCCGCCGGGCTGGAGCCGAAACCATACTGTCTTGGCAGCGGACGCGTAGGTTACTCCCCACGAGGACGAGAGCGCCGCAAGCAAGACCAGGCCGCGGCCTGCTTCCCGGTCTGCATCGGCCATATGGCCCGGGCCGCCAGGGATCGTGCATTCCGGTTGCCGGTCCAGAACCGACACCTCGACCTCGCAGCCATGTGCCCGGCATGTGACGCGCAACGGCGTCTCCGCATGCAGGACGGCATTTGTGACAAGCTCGCTGGTCAGCAATTCCGCGTCGGCGAGCAGGTCGCCGCAGCCCGGCACCCGCCAAGATGTCAGCGTTTCCCGGACGAAGCGACGTGCGGCGGGCACTGAAGCCGAGTCGGGGTCATAGGTTGCGGCCGCGACGAGATCCACGTGTCGTGTCCTCCCGGTGCGGACGGTCACGTTCGGTGGCGTTTGCGGTGAGCTGAGGATCCCATCGTGACAGACTCGTGATGTCGGCACATCGCAGATGGCGTAGCCGGTTCCGCGGAGCCCCAAGACCGGGCATGCGAGCCGCGGCTGAGGAGGACGTGCGATGACCCGGGCAGCGGCCACCTCACCCGTCGCAGTAGCCAATGGGGCACGCGGGGCGAATGGCAAAGCTGGCGAAGACGGCGCTGCGGCTGACGGCGCGCGGGGCAGCACCGTCGGGCGGAGCGCAAAGGGGGCCGGCGGCGCGCGGGGGGATAAATGCGCTCCCCGGTACAGCGACGCCGACCTTGAGCCGATCCGGGCCGCCCTGGCTGCGTTCCGGGCTGGCGATTTCCGCCCTCGTCCCAGGCACGGCGACCGGGGGGACACCGGCCACGCGGACAGGCTCATGCTCGCCGAGATCGGCTCGCTGGCCGACGAGGTCGGCAGCCAGCTTGCCTCGCTCACTTCGGAAGTCACCGACAAGGCCGCCCAGGTGCGCGACATCGCGCTCATCACCACGGCGGTCGCTCGCGGCGACCTCACACGCAAGGTGACCGTCGACGCGCAGGGCGAGATGCTGCAGCTCAAGCAGACCGTGAACACGATGGTCGACCAGCTGTCGGCGTTCGCCGACGAGGTGACCCGGGTGGCCCGCGAGGTCGGCACCGAAGGCAACCTCGGCGGCCAGGCGCAGGTCCGCGGCGCGTCCGGAGTCTGGAAGGACCTGACCGACTCGGTGAACGGGATGGCCAGCAACCTCACCGTGCAGGTGCGCAACATCGCGCATGTGGCCACGGCGGTGGCCAACGGCGACCTGAGCAAGAAGATCACCGTCGATGCGCAGGGCGAGATCCTCCAGCTCAAGGACACCATCAACACGATGGTCGACCAGCTGTCGGCGTTCGCCGACGAGGTGACCCGGGTGGCCCGCGAGGTCGGCACCGAGGGCCGGCTGGGCGGCCAGGCGCAGGTCCGTGGTGTGTCCGGGGTCTGGAAGGACCTCACCGACAACGTCAACTTCATGGCCGGCAACCTCACCGGCCAGGTGCGCAACATCGCCCAGGTCACCACGGCGGTGGCCACGGGAGACCTGAGCAAGAAGATCGACGTCGACGCGCGCGGCGAGATCCTGGAGCTGAAGACGACCATCAACACGATGGTCGACCAGCTG
>WNFL01092642.1_pt2 | contig 31155 bp, 30 predicted proteins | sample 5400361 | NCBI WGS metagenome assembly WNFL01 (sample SAMN13153351, study PRJNA577476) | soil metagenome | isolation source: 40 cm soil on Douglas fir-dominated hillslope | place: USA:California | collected 2013-09-17
CGAATACCGTCGGGCTCGTCTCCGGTTGGCCGCTGCTTGCCATCGGGCTGTTCAATTCCATCATGTTTCCGACCATATTCACTCTGGCCAGCGAGGGCTTGGGCAAGCGCGCCGCGGAAGGTTCCGGTGTCATCTGCGTGGCCATCGTCGGCGGCGCCATCGTACCGCTGGTGACGGGCAACGCCGCGGATGTGTGGGGGTTGAAGCTCGCCCTCATCGTGCCGGCGGTTTGCTACTTCACCATCCTCGCCTTCGGCTGGTTTGCGCGCCGGCCGTTGAACGCCGGCACGTCGAGCTAGCTGGGAACCCCCGCGACTCGCCGCGGTCCGTTCAAGTGCTGGGTCACACTTAGCCCGGGGCTAACGTAGCTCAGGGTTGCCGCGCCATCATCGGGAATCATCCATGACCAACATACCTCTGAAGGGCAGTGAACGCGCCGCGATGCGCGGTGCCCGTGTGCTTGCACCCGCGGATCCGGCCGAGCGCCTGGAAGTGACCCTACTCGTGAGGCGGCGCGCCCGGCAGGATTTTGCGGCCAGAGTGGCCGCGTGCGCATCGGGCCTTGGCCCAAGTCCCTATTTGAGCCGCGATGAATTTGCCAAACGACATGGCGCCGACGCTCCGGACTTGGCCGCGGTGCGTGCCTTCGCGGCCGCGCACGGCCTTGCCGTGGAGCAGGAGGACGCACCTCGCCGCACGGTGGTGCTGTCGGGATCGGTGGCGCAATTCGGCGCCGCCTTCAACGTTCAATTGCAGCAAATGTCCCACGCCGGACGCAGCTACCGCGGGCGCACGGGCGCCATTCTCCTGCCCGCCAATTTGGACGGCATCGTCGAGGCCGTCTTGGGGTTGGACAGCCGCCCGCAAGCATCGCCGCACTGTCGGATTCGGCGCCTGGCCGCGAGCGGCGCGGTGTCCTATACGCCGATCCAGGTGGCCACTGCCTATGGATTCCCCAACGGCACGGGCCAGGGCCAGTGCGTCGCCATCATTGAATTGGGCGGCGGTTTCCAGCTGGCGGATCTGGACACCTATTTCAAGGGCCTTGGTATCTCGACGCCCTCGGTGGTGGCCGTGTCCGTGGACCACGCAACGAACAGTCCGACGAACGATGCGAGCGGACCGGACGGCGAAGTCATGCTCGACATCGAGGTGGTGGGGGCCGTTGCGCCCCAGGCGAACATCGTGGTGTATTTCGCCCCCAACACCGACGCGGGCTTTTTGGACGCGATCACCACGGCGATTCACGACACCACGCACAAGCCATCGGTGATCTCCATCAGCTGGGGCGGTCCTGAAGTCTCGTGGACGGCGCAGGCAATGACGGCCATGGACGACGCATTTCAGGCGGCGGCCACGATGGGCATCACGGTGTGCGCGGCGTCGGGCGACAACGGGTCGAGCGACGGCGTCAACGACGGCAGCGATCATGTGGACTTCCCGGCCTCGAGTCCTTTCGCGCTCGCCTGCGGCGGTACCAGCCTTCAGGCGAGCGGCGGCAGCATCCGCAGTGAAGTCGTGTGGAATGACGGCGCCGCCAACGGAGCCAGCGGCGGCGGCGTGAGCAGCTTCTTTCCCTTGCCCAGCTGGCAGACGGGCCTGAACGCCGTCCACAATCAGGGTCAATCAACCGCGCTGTCGAAGCGAGGCGTGCCCGATGTGGCGGGAAACGCCGATCCGCAGACGGGCTACGATGTGCGGATCGACGGTACGAACACCGTGATCGGCGGCACCAGCGCCGTCGCGCCTCTGTGGGCGGCGCTGATCGCTCGCATCAACCAGGTGTCGGGCAAACCCGGCGGTTATCTCAATCCCAGTCTGTACCAGAACCGGCAGGCGCTGCGCGACATCACCAGCGGCAACAATGGCGACTACGGCGCGACCGAGGGCTGGGATGCCTGCACCGGGCTCGGCAGTCCGAACGGCGCCGCGTTGGCCGGCGTCATCTGAGCCGCGTTTCTCAGTGAAACAACTTCGACGCATTCTCGAGCGTTTTGATCGCGCCCCAGCATAGAGGAACCCCGACCGCAAGCCACAGGATAATGAGACGTCCTTTCACGACTGAGTGTCCCCGCGGTAGTGATACTTCTCATCGACCGCACGCATCGCGTAATTGCACAAGAATCCAATCAGCAGCAGGCCGCACATGAGGTACATGGTGAACGAGTACGCCTGCGTCTTGGGTACGCCATGGTCGATCTGGTATTGCCGCAGGTAATTCACCAGCACGGGACCCAGCACCCCGGCGGCGGACCAGGCGGTCAGCAGCCGCCCGTGAATGGCGCCGACTTGATAGGTGCCGAATAGGTCGCGCAAGTATGCCGGAATCGTCGCGAAACCGCCGCCGTACATGGAAAGAATGATGCAGAACACGGCAACGAATAAAGGAATGGAGCCGAGACGCCCGATCGTCGGCACCGTCGCATACAGCAGGATGCCGAGTAAAAAGAACACCAGGTAAGTGTTGCGTCGCCCGATGTAGTCGGAGACGGTAGCCCAGACGATTCGGCCGGCCATGTTGGAGAGGCTCAGCAAGCCGACGAAGCTCGCGGCGGCCGCCGCAGACACTCGGCCGGTGAAAATCTCCTGGACCATCGGCGAGGCTTGACCGAGCACGCCCACGCCCGCGGTCACGTTCATGCACAGAACCACCCACAGCAGCCAGAATTGCGGCGTGCGCCAGGCCACGTCGACCGCCACCTCCGCGGTGGTGACCAGGCGTTTCGGCTGTGCGGGGGCGATCCAGCCGGCGGGTTTCCAATCGGCTGCGGGTATGCGCGCCGCGTAGACACCGATCATCATGAACATGAAGTAAATGACGCCCATGGTGACGAAGGTTTCGAGCACCCCGTTCGATACCGCCGTCCTGAAGTGCGCCATCAGCATTACCGAGAGGGGCGCGGCAATGAGGGCGCCGCCGCCGAAGCCCATGATGGCCATGCCCGTCGCCATGCCGGGGTGATCAGGGAACCATTTGATCAGAGTCGAGACCGGCGAAATGTAGCCGATGCCGAGCCCGCAGCCTCCCAATACGCCATACCCCAGGTAGAGCAGCCAAAGCTGGTGCAGGTGAATTCCGAATGCCGACACGATGAAACCGCCGCCGAAGCAGAGAGCGGCGGTGAACATGGATTTGCGCGGACCGACCCTCTCGACCCAGCGGCCAAACACCGCGGCGGACAGGCCGAGAATGGCGATGGCAATGGAGAAGACCCACCCGATCTCTCTCAGGTCCCAATCGGCGGGTGCGGAATGCGTGATTCCGATCACCCGGGTCAGCGGCAGATTGAAGGTCGAGAAGGCGTAGACCTGGCCTATCGACAAATGCACCGCGAGGGCGGCGGGGGGAACCAGTAGACGATTGAATCCGGGCGGCGCGACGGTGCTCTGACGCTCCAATGAGGAAGGTGTCGCGTAGCCCGGTCGGTCATTCATGGTAGGGGCAACCCTCATTATGTGCCTGTTGAGTTCAGAAGCCCGCTTGAGCTCTGGAATATGCCTCCTGTGCCCAGCCTTGTCACTACGTGACCGGCCGTGACAGGGGCATGGAGCCTCGCATGCGAATCCGGTCACAGTCCGGGCCAAGGGCTCATGGCCGGCCTCGGGCCGCGCCATCGCGCGCTCCGGACGAAGTTGAAAACCGTGACGGTGGGTGTCGATCGGCCGCCGGGAACCGCGTATTTTCGCGTCGCCATGTGCAAATCCAGCTATCCGGGCCGACACGCTTCCAGCAGGGCGGGCTGGTGGCCGTGCTGCATGCTCGCGACGGCGTGGACGATGGGTGCCGCACCGTCTTTCGCAACCTGTCTAGTCAGCAAAGATCCGGACGTCCGCGAACTGCAGACCTTGGTCGACAAGGACGCCGCACGAGCGCTCAAACAAGTGGCGGCCCGGTTGCAGCCCCTGGAACAGGCGCCGCAGCCCGATGCGCAATTGCTGGCGCCTCTCTATGCCGTGCAGGCGCAGGCCTACAGCATGCTCGAACTCGATGACGACGCGAGGAAGGCGGCCTCGAAGGGACTTCAATTCGCGACCCGGATCGGCGATCCGGTACGCCTCGATCTGCTGTCGGCACATGCCGAAAACGTCTACGACGCGGTGGGGATGGATGCCGCCATCAAAACCATCGACGAAGCGCGGGCTTCGCAGGCCGCAGGCTCTCTTGCCGACACTTGTTTGCTGATCACCCGTGGCGTGCTGCAACGCCGGCAGGATCGGACTGATCTCGCTATCGGCAGTCTGACGCAGGCGTATCACGCCAGCACGGCGCCCGAATTTGCGAGGGCGCGGATCAATTCCGCGGCGGAGTTGTCCACGGTGATGCGCAGCATGGGCGACTTCACGCAGGCGTTGGCGCTGAATCAAGAGGTGATCGACTGGGACACCGAGCACGGCGCGACACTGAGTCTTTCCGTCGACCGATTCCTGCGGGGAAAGATTTTTAACTTGATGGGGAAGTATGGGTCCGCGATCGGGGAATTCGCGGAGGCGCGCAAGCTGAGCGTGCAGTTGAACGATGCCCAGGGCGTGGCGTTTGCCGATCTGAACGATTGCACCGCCCGGATAGAACTGGGTCAAACGCAGCGCGCCGCATTGGAGTGCAATCATGCGCTGCGCGGGTTTACCGCGGCCCATTCCGCCGACGAGGTGAAGGATGCCCTGGCACTGCTGGCCCGCATCGATCTGGCCGATGGCCACGCCGACAAGGCTCTCGCCACGCTGAACAAGGTGCTCGATCAGGGCGGAGCGGATTTGCTGCCGAGCCGAGTGGCCTCGCTGTACCAATGGCGCGCGCGCGCGAATGCCGCTTTGGCCAATTACGGCGCTGCCTACATCGATCTCACGGAGTACGTGCGGCGCTACGAGGCGGCCAACGATTGGGAGCGATCCAAGGCAGCGGCGGCGCTGCGCGCCCGGTTCGAGACGGATCGGGAAATTGAGCGCAATGCCCAATTGAAACGCGAGCTGGGAGTTTCGCACGAGCGGTCGCAGCGTCAGGCGCAGGAACTGCGCTGGAACGCGATCGTGCTCAGTTCGGGTGTGCTGGTGATCGCGCTGCTCATTTATTTTCTCCTCGCCAATCGCCGCTATCGGCAGCAGCTCGTGAAATTGGCGAGTCAGGATGGCTTGACCGGGCTGCCGAATCGACGGCGCACCGCGGAGCTCGCAACGGCGGCGCTGGCCGCCGCAACCGCTACGGAAAGTCCGCTGACGATCGCGATCATCGACATGGATCATTTCAAGGATATCAACGATCGCTGCGGCCATGCGACCGGAGACTTCGTGCTGAGGCAATTCGCGCGCGTCGGGCGCGAGGCCTTGCGGCATTCGGATGTCCTCGGGCGATGGGGCGGTGAGGAGTTCTTGCTGGTAATGCCCGGCGCGAATTTGGAGGTCGCGCAGGCGAGTCTCGAACGGATGCGGACGCTGGTGTTCGGGATTCAATTGCCCGCCTCGGGTGCCGGGCTGCGCGTGAGTGTGAGTGCAGGCCTCGCGACCAGCCTCAGGCACGGACGGTCACTGGATGAAATGATCGCGCGGGCCGACGCGGCCTTGTACATCGCCAAGAACGAGGGGCGGGATCTCGTGCGCGTGGCGGATGAGAGTTCTCTCAGCGCCACCGGGACTAGGCGCGCGCTCCGTCAGTAATATATAACATCAAGAAACGCGCGTATCGTATTGATTTTAATGGTGCCCAGGAGAGGACTCGAACCTCCACGAATTGCTCCACTGGTACCTGAAACCAGCGCGTCTACCAGTTCCGCCACCTGGGCAAGATGGGTGCCGTACGCGAGGCGCAGAAATGTACGCACTGCTCCGGTGCTTGTCAACGAACGCCGGCGCGGAACGGTGGCCCCCTTTGTTTGAGCGCCGAACTCTTTGGTTAATGCGACTAATGAGCGATCATCAATGTTTGCCGAGGAGTACCAGTCACGCATGAGCGGTAAGGGAGGCAAATCGCAGCCGGCGCCGGCGGCACGGGCGCTGCGACAGCAATTCCTGCATGGGATGAGTCACGCGGCCTGCACGGTCAGTGTCGTTACGACGGACGGCGTTGCGGGGCGCCATGGGGTGACGGTATCCGCCATGGTGTCCGTATCGGCCGATACACCGCAACCGACGCTGCTCGTGTGTATTCACCATTTGAGCCCGGTGGTCTCCGCGCTGCTCGAGAACGGGGTGTTTTGCGTCAACGTGCTGCGCGACGATCAGGCGCATATTTCCGACAACTTCGCCGGGCGAAGCAGCGCGCGCGGCGCCGCCAAGTTCGATTGCGCCACTTGGACGACGCAACTGACCGGCGCGCCGCGCGTGGTTGACTCGCTGGTCGCGTTCGACTGTCGCGTCACGGCCAGCGAACGGGTGGGATCGCACTTCGTGGTATTCGGCTCGGTACAGGACATCTTCGTTGCCGGCACCGGCGCCCCGTTGATCTATGCGAACCGCGCTTATGGGGTGCCGCGGCGGTTTCGTCAGCGTCGGTCGCCGCGGGGCGGCGCGGCCGCGGGTGCCCTTGCCATCGGCTGCTACGAAGTGTTCGCTCCCTACATCGTCCCGGCGCTGGTGGCGCGCCTCACGAAATTGCACCCCGCGATCGACCTGACGGTGGTGGAGTCCGACCAGGACCATCTGATCGCGAGCCTGCGGCGCAGCGACACCGAGATTGCGCTGCTCTACGATTTCGGTCTGAGCGCGGACTTGCGCGTGGAACACCTCGCCGAACTGATCCCCTATGTATTGCTGGCCGAGGGGCACCCGCTGGCTGCGGCGTCCAGCATCGCGCTGGAAGATTTGATGCAGGAGTCTCTGGTCCTGCTCGATGTGGAGCCCAGCCGGGAGTATTTTTTCTCGCTGTTTCGAGATCGCGGCTTGGAACCGCAGATTGGATATCGATTGAGGTCGCTGGAAATGGTGCGTGGGTTCGTGGGACACGGGCTCGGCTACAGCCTGTTGGCCACGAAGCCGGCCAACAATATGACCTACGACGGCCGCGCGCTGGTGGCTCGCCCGCTGACCGGTGCGGTGAAGAACAGCCGCCTCGTTCTCGTCACCCTGAAGGGTCGTTCCATGAGCGCCATGGCGTTGGAATTCGCGGAGCATTGCCGTGCGCTTTTTGGTATCAACCATGCGCACCCGGATGGCCATGGCAAGGCTCCGCCGGCCCAATATGCGCCCGGCGGCGCGCAAAGCTGATAACCTGCCGCCCTAAGCAATCGGCCTTCCCCTCTCAAGGACGCCGAGATTTGCGCACCCACCGAAGGATCTCGACAACACTCTATGACACGACGTGGACCCACGGGCTCGCGACGGCCAAAGGCAAACCGGGCGGCGAAGTCCGGTCCGGATTGGCGCGGCGAGGACCCCAATTTAGAACTCGAGAAATCGCGATATGCCGACCCCATTGCAAGCCGTGAGCTGCTGCTGAAGCATCTGGCGGAGGCGCCGGAGCCGTTGACCGCGGCGCGCCTCGCCAAGCGTCTCGGCCTGCATACCGGCGCACAGCGCGAAGCGCTGGCCAAACGTCTGGCGGCGATGGTGCGGGATGGCCAGGCGATCGAGGGACCGAACGGCTTTGCGACGGCGGGCGAGGGCGAACGGGTGGCCGGCAGAGTGCGCGGCCGCGCCAACGGCGACGTGCTGGTGTTGCCGGACGACGGCTCCGCACCCTTGGCGCTGGCGCGCGCGGACACCGCAACCCTGATGCACGGCGACCGGGTCGAAGTTCTGGCCGTCGGCATGAACGAACGCGGACGCCGCGTCGCGCGCTTGATCCGCCGCGTCGGCGATGCGCCGTGGCGAATCGGCGGTATTTGGCGCGCGGTCCACGGTGGCGGTGGCAGTACCGGCCACGTGGGCGGCCGCGTGGAACCGGAGGACCCCGGTCATTGGTATTCGATCGAAGTGGCAATGCGGGATCGCCACGGAGCCGAAGACGGCGACCCCGTCATCGTCGAGGTGACCAAGCGCCCGCAAGGCGAAGCCGCCGCGCATGGACGCATCGTCGAAGTGCTCGAGAACCTGCGTCCGTCCGACTTGGCGGCGCGCTTCGCGATTCTGAGGCATGACCTGCCGCAGGAGTTTCCGCCCGAGGTCGTTCGTGCCGCGAATCGCTTTGCTCCGGACGTGCTGGAGGCGGATCTCGAAGGCCGCGAGGATCTGCGCGATGTGCCCTTGGTGACCATCGACGGCGAAGATGCCAAGGACTTCGACGATGCCGTGTATGCGGAAAGCCTGCGCGGCGGAGGCTGGCGGCTCATCGTGGCCATCGCCGACGTCAGCAACTACGTGCGTTACGGCAGTGAGTTGGATACCGAAGCGCGGTCACGCGCCACGTCCGTGTATTTTCCGGATCGGGTCATCCCGATGCTGCCGGAGCATCTGTCCAATCACTTGTGTTCGCTCATGCCGCGCGTCGAGCGCCTGGCATTCGTCTGCGACATGCGGGTCAGCAAGTCCGGCAAGTTGAGCAAGAGCCGATTCTATGAGGCGGTGATTCGCTCGCACGCGCGGCTCACGTACGACCAAGCGTGGGCTTATTTACAGAGCCTGCATGGGACGACGAACCTGCATGGGACGACGGCCGAGGAGATGACCCCGGCAGTGCGCGCGTCGCTGCAGACGCTGTATGCGGTCTACGGCGCGCTCAAGGAGGCGCGCGATGCCCGCGGAGCGCTGGACTTTCGCGGCGGCGAGGTCAAGGCGCGCATCGGCGACGACGGCAGAATCGAAGGGTTCTATGCGGTGACGCGCAACGATGCGCACCGCCTGATCGAGGAATGCATGATCGCCGCCAATGTGGAAGCTGCGGTGGCCCTGCGTCTCGCCAAGGCCGGCAGCCTGTACCGCGTCCACGGTCAGCCCGAGGACAAGCGAGTCACCGAACTGCAAAAGGTGCTGAATGCATTGCAGGTGGGTGCCGTGTTCTCGGAAAAGCCTACTCCCCGCGAATTTCGTCAACTGGTCGAGCGGCTGAGCGCTCGCCCGGATGGTCTGCTGCTCGAGAGCCTGGTGATCCGCTCGCTGGCGCAGGCCGTGTATCAGCAAACCAACATCGGTCACTTCGGCCTCGCGCTCGAAGAGTACGCGCACTTCACCTCGCCGATCCGCCGCTATCCCGACCTGCTCGTGCATCGCGCGATCAAGGCCGCGGTGCTGCCGCATTCGCCGTCGGGGCATCGCTACACGACGGCGGAACTGCAGACGCTCGGCGCGGAGAGCTCGCAGCGCGAGCGGCGCGCCGATGACGCGTCGCGCGATGTGATGGGGTATCTCAAGTGCCTGTATCTGCAGCCGCGCGTCGGCGAGACCTTCGATGCCACGATTACCAGTGCGCTCGAATTCGGTCTATTCGTGCAGTTGAAGGAAATGCCCATCGACGGTTTGGTGCACATTTCCGCCATCCCGGGGGACTACTGGGAGCTGGAGGGGGGCGGCATGGGCCTGGTGGGCCAGCGCACGGGCCGACGCTGGCAGCTGGGGGATACGGTGCGGGTGCGTTTGACCCGCGTCGATCTCACGCAGCGCCAAATCGATTTCGAATTGCTGGACGCGGAGGGGGCCGCCGGCCGCGGGACGGTGCGGGCGCCGCGGCGCGGGGCCGGGGCACAACGCGGAGGACGTGGCGGAGGCGCGAAACGCAGCGGGCGCGGCGGCCGTGACGGGCGCGGCGGGCGTGGCTGATTCCAAGCGCAACTTCGTCTACGGTCTCCATGCCATCAACGCGGTGCTCGATCGGGCGCCCGAGCGTCTTCTCGAGCTCTGGGTGGCGCAGCCGCGTGATGACGCGCGCACTCGCGATTTGCGCGATCGCGCGGAGCGGGCGGGCGTGCGCGTTCAGTCCGTGGGCGGCGATGCCCTGGTCAAGCTGGTGGGGGAAGTGGCGCACCAGGGAGCGGTGGCGGCCGTGCGGCCGCTCAAGGCCTGGGACGAGCACGATCTGCTGGGCGCATTAAGTCAAGTGGCGGGGGATCCGCTGCTGCTGATTCTCGACGGCGTCACCGACCCGCATAACCTCGGAGCCTGCCTGCGCACCGCGGATGCGGCGGGGGCGCATGCGGTGGTGATACCGAAGGATCGGGCGGCCGCGGTGGACGGGGTGGTGCGCAAGGTCGCGGCGGGCGCCGCCGAATTCGTCCCGGTGGCGAGCGTGACCAACCTCGCGCGGACCCTCGACATGCTCAAGGAACGCGGCATCTGGGTGGTGGGTACCGACGGGGAGGCGCTGCAAACCCTGTACGGGGCGGACCTGAAGCGACCGCTTGCGCTGGTGCTGGGCGCCGAGGGAAGCGGTATGCGGCGCCTCACGCGGGAGCGCTGTGATTTTCTGGTGCGCATTCCGATGGCCGGCCGGGTGGAGTCCCTCAATGTGTCGGTGGCCGCGGGGGTTGCCCTGTTCGAGGCACGCCGGCAGCGGATGAGTTGACCTCGACCGCCCCGAGCGAGTATCCTTCGCGCTCTTTTTTCGCCGGCTGTCCGGCCTCACTCCTTGCCTCACCGCTCGCAACGGGAGGCTCAACCCAAAGGGAGCCTACAATGCGGCATTATGAAATCGTGCTTCTGGTCCACCCGGACCAGAGCGAGCAAGTTCCTGCGATGGTCGATCGCTACAAGGGCATGATCAGTGCCGGCGGCGGCGCGGTGCATCGTTTCGAGGATTGGGGTCGGCGCCAGCTGACATTCCCCATAGCCAAGGTGCACAAGGCGCACTACATCCTGCTCAACATCGAATGCGATCAGAAGACGCTCGCCGAACTCACCGGTTCGTTCCGCTTCAGCGACGCGGTGCTGCGCAGCCTGGTGGTGAAAATGGACGAGGCCGTCACCGAGCCTTCGCCGATGGCGCGAGCTCCGGATGAAAATGCCCGCCGCCACGACGACTTTGGCGACGATGGGGACGACGACGACATGCCCATGGGCGCACGGTAATAGGAGGCCAACATGGCACGGTTTTTTCGCCGCAAGAAGTTCTGCCGATTCACGGCCGACGACGTCAAGCAGATCGACTACAAGGATCTGACGACGCTGAAGAGCTACATCACCGAGACCGGCAAGATTGTTCCGAGCCGCATCACGGGTACGCGTGCTCACTATCAGCGCCAGCTGCAGCTCGCCATCCGTCGTGCGCGCTTCCTGGCACTGCTGCCCTACACCGACCAGCACTGAGCGGCATCAGCACATGGATATCATATTGTTGCAGAAGGTCGCGAACCTCGGTCAGATCGGCGATCGCGTCAAGGTGAAGTCGGGTTACGCACGGAATTTCCTGGTGCCCACCGGCCGAGCCACCATGGCGACGCCTGCCAATATCGCCAAGTTCGAGGCGCAGCGCCACGAGCTCGAGGCGAAGGCCAATAACGAACTGGCGGCGGCGCAGGCGCGCGCGCTCAAGTTCGAAAACTTCAAGCTGGAGCTCAAGGCCAAGGCGGGCGCGGAAGGCAAGCTGTTCGGCTCCATCGGCACCGCGGATATCGCCGAAGCGTCGGTCAAAGCGGGCCAGCCCATCAGCCGCAGCGAGGTGCGCATGCCGACGGGACCGATCCGCGTCACCGGTGACCACCTGGTGCAGCTGCACTTGCACACGGACGTTGATGTGACCTTGGCGGTCACCATCGTCGCCGAAGAGTAGCGGCCGGCAATCGCGTCGGCAGCGCATGGCCGGTCGCGTCAGCAATCGTTCCTTTGGCCCGAGCGGAGCCTCGGGCGACGGCCTGCGGTTGCCGCCGCATTCGGTTGAAGCCGAGCAATCCGTACTCGGCGGATTGATGCTGGATTCGGCGGCTTGGGACCAGGTCGCCGACCGCGTCCTCGCCGAGGATTTCTACCGCAATGATCACCGGCTGATTTTCGAAGCCGTTGCCGGTTTGATCGAGCGCAACCAGCCCTGCGACGCCGTCACCTTGTCCGGACATCTGGAGAGCCAGGGCTTGCTCGACCAGGTGGGCGGCCTGTCCTATTTGGGATCGCTGGCGCGGGATACACCCACCGCAGCCAACATTCGAGCCTACGCGGACATCGTCCGCGAGCGCTCCGTGCTGCGCAAGCTCATCACCGCTGGGAATCTCATCGTCGGCAGCGCGCTGGAACCGGAAGGCCGCGAAGCGCGTGAAATCGTCGACGATGCCGAACGTGCGGTGTTCGAGATCGCCGAGGCCGGTTCTCGTGGCAAGGTCGGCTTCAGGACCGTGAAGAGCATCCTGCCGGATGTCGTCAATCGGATCGACGAGCTGTATCACTCCGACGGCAAGATGACGGGTGTCTCCACGGGATTCAAGCAGCTCGACGAAATGACCTCCGGCCTGCAGCCCGGCGATTTGATCATCATTGCCGGCCGTCCCTCCATGGGCAAGACCACGCTCGCGGTCAATATCGCCGAGAATGCCGCGCTGGGATCGAATAAATCCGCGGCAATTTTCAGTATGGAAATGTCGGCCGAATCGCTGACCTTACGCATGATTTCGTCCTTGGGCCGCATCAATCAAAGCAATCTGCGTTCCGGGCGGCTGCAAGAAGAGGATTGGCCGCGGATCGATTCGGCGATGACGCAGTTGAGCAACGCCAAGATCTACGTCGACGAAACCCCGGGACTGTCGCCCACCGAAATCCGCGCGCGTGCGCGCCGCTTGAAGCGCGAGCGCGGCCTCGACCTGATCGTGGTGGATTACTTGCAGCTCATGCAGGTGCCGGGCAACAAGGAGAATCGCGCCACCGAAATTTCCGAGATCTCGCGCTCGCTGAAGGCCCTCGCGAAGGAATTGAAGGTGCCGGTCATTGCATTGTCGCAGCTCAACCGCGGCGTGGAGCAGCGAGTGGAGAAGAAGCCGGTGATGTCGGATCTTCGTGAGTCGGGCGCGATTGAACAGGATAGCGACCTCATTCTGTTGATCTATCGGTAAGAGGTGTACGACAAGAATACGACGCGCAGAGGCATCGCGGACATCATCATTGCCAAGCAGCGTAACGGCCCGACGGGCGACTTGCAGCTCACGTTCCTGGGCGAGTACACCAAGTTCGAAAATTACGCGCCGGAGTCCTACGCCGAGGGGGTGTTTCGGTGACGGTGCTCAAGTACCCGTGATGCTGCCGAGGTTCCCGTGACTCCGATGGTCAGCGCGACGATTGATGCCGGCGCGCTCCGCCACAATTTGAACGTGGTGCGGCAGTGGGCGCCGAAGTCGCGCGTCATGGCCGTCATCAAGGCCAATGCCTACGGTCACGGGCTCGTCGCGGTGGCGCGTGCTCTCGAATCCGCGGACGCCTTTGCGGTAGCGCGGGTCGACGAAGGACTCACGCTGCGCGCGGCCGGCATCAATACGCCCACGGTGCTTCTCGAGGGCGTCTTCGATCGCGAGCAGCTCGGCGCGGCGGCCGGCGCCAACTTCGAGCTCGTCGTGCACACCTCCGAGCAGATCGAACTGCTACGAACGGCCGCGGCGGGCGCGCGATTCAAGGTGTGGCTCAAGCTCGACAGCGGCATGAATCGGCTCGGTTTCAAGGGCGCGGCGTTTGGCGATGCGCACTCGGCGCTAAGTGCCTTGGGAAGCGTGCAGTCGCCGGTGAACTTGTTCACGCATCTGGCCTCTGCGGATCTGCCGGAGTTGCCCAGCACGTCCGAACAACTGGCGCTGTTCGCCGCCGCGACGGGATCCCTGTCCGGTGAACGCAGCTTGGAGAATTCCGCCGCCATGCTGAGTTTTCCGGAGCACCAAGCCGATTGGGTGCGGCCGGGCCTCCTGCTCTATGGCGTCTCGCCGTTCACCGGCTCCATCGGCGCCGACTATGGTCTGCGGCCCGCCATGACCCTGCGTTCGCAGGTGATTGCGGTCAAGGATCTCTCGCCCGGGGAGCGGGTGGGCTACGGCGGCGACTGGACCGCCATCCGCCCCACGCGCCTGGCGGTGGCGGCCGTGGGATACGGCGACGGATATCCGCGGAGTTTGCCCTCGGGTGCGCCGGTGCTGGTCAACGGCGAACGCGCAGGTCTGGTAGGCAGGGTGTCGATGGATATGATCGGCATCGATGTCACCCATCTGCGTCGACCGCCGGTATTGGGCGACCCCGTCGTGCTGTGGGGAGAGGGGCTGCCGGTCGAGGAAATCGCGGTGTGGGCGGACACCATCCCCTATGAGCTGCTGTGTGGGATCAGCCAGCGCGTGGCGGTGACCTTGCGCTGAGTGCCGCGACTTGCGACGTTTCCGCGGAAACGTCTCTTCCCCGCGCGGTGGACGTTCCCCAATTTTTCGCCAAACCCGCTGCGAACCCGCGGACTCGCGGCCTCTCGATGACTAAATGGTGCGCCTACCGCGGCCGCCCCTAGCTCTCGAAGAACCCCATCTTCACGCCGGCCAGCTGCACCACATCGTTGTCGTTCAGGCGCCGGGCCTGAGGTCCGATCGGTACGCCGTTGACCTGCGGAAAATCGTTTTCCTTGCCGCTGTCGACGTGCACGATGAAATAGCCCTCGGCGCGTCGGGTGATGGCCGCCACCTGCACGCCCGGACGGCCCAGTGTGGTGAGCGCCTTGGTAAGCTCGAGTTCGCGGCCGGCGAAGGCGCCGCTCAACACCTGCAGCTTGGCTTTCGGCAGCGCCGTCGCATTGTCCGGCACGCCGGGGCGCTTGTTCGCCGCCACGGCCTTGGCGGCTTGATCCACCGCGACGCCAACACGCCGGATGCGTTCTTCACCCTGAGTGCTCGGGGTGATGACCATGGTCTTTTCGAATTCGTCCTGCTCGGTGTCGCCGTCCTGGCTGTCGACGAAGCGCAGCTGATGATGGCCGACGGTGATCACGTCACCGTGCTGCATGGCGTGTTTCTTGATCAGTTTGCCGTTGACATACGTGCCATTGGTGCTGTTCAAGTCTTCCAAAAAGGAATCGTTCAGAATATTGATGATGAGCGAGTGATGGCCGCTCACCGCCGGATTGTCGATACGAATATCATTGTCCGGAAGGCGCCCGATCGTATAGCGCTCCTTATTCATGTTGTATTCCGCGAGGATCGAACCATCCAAGCTGAGCATCAGGCGTGCCATTCAGACTCCATATCCCTAACCGAACCATCCCAAGATTTTGTCAAATATACGCCGGTGCGCGGGGAACGGCTCGGCTACGTGAGCCATGATGACCGACACATTATCCCGCCCGCCGTTATCGTTAGAGAGCTGTATCAATTGCTTAGCAACTGTATCAAGATTAGCACTAAAGGTGCTGATTGTTAAGTGAATATCCTCGTCCTCGATCATGTCCGAGAGACCGTCGGAGCAGAGCACGTAATAGTCAGACTTCTGCACCGGCTGTTCATGGATCTCCACTTCGACGTTTTGCTCGACTCCCAGGGCGCGCGTGACGTAATTCTTGTTGGTTGCCCGCTGGGCCTCCTGCTGCGAGTAGAACCCGCGGTCGACCAGCTCCTGCAGCAGGGAATGATCCAGAGTCATCTGCTCGAATCGATTGTCGCGCAAGCGGTAAAGCCTTGAATCCCCGACATGCGCGATCGACATCTTGTTGTCGTGGAACAAGCACGATACCACCGTAGTGCCCATACCCTCACATTGAGGCTGGGTCTTGGAAGTGTGGTAGATGATTTTGTTGGCTCTGTGAATCGCATCACGCAAGATGATGCTCGCGCGAGTCAATCCGGTCTCCGGGTCGGGCACGCTCAGATCCTCGCGCATGACTGCGTCACGAACCAGATTGATGATGGTCTTGACGGCGATGCCGCTCGCCACCTCACCCGCGTTATAGCCCCCCATGCCGTCGGCCAATACGTAGAGACCGATGTCGGCTTCGGTGCCGATCATGTCTTCGTTGTGCTCGCGCACCTTTCCCGTGTCGGTCAGTGCCACGCTCGCGATTTTCCCCCTCAGACTCATGGGCTTTGTCCAATCATGGCAGTCCACTCGGTATTCGCGACCGACAGTCTTCCAGAGCTCCGGCCATATGGGCCCCAGAGTCGTACCGCGCATCGGGATTCTTGGCGAGCGCGCGGTCGATGACGCTCTCGACGCAGGCAGGCAGATCCGGCCGGAAGGCTCGCAACGGCGGCAGCCCGGTCATCGAATCTGCGGTGAAAGGAAGCTGGCCGGTCAACAATTGAAATAGGCTAACACCCAGCGAAAACAAGTCCGAGTGACCTGTCACAGTTCGCCCCTCGAGCTGCTCCGGCGACATGAAGGAAGGGGTGCCGAGCACGATGCCCGTGCGCGTGCTGCCGGCGCCGGAGAGACGCGCAATCCCGAAGTCGGTGATTTTCAACGTGTCGGTGCTGGGATCGTACATCAGGTTCGCCGGCTTGATATCGCGGTGAACGACCTGCTGTTTGTGGGCAAATCCCAGAGCGTCGGCTGTGCGGCCGATCACATCCAACACCTTTCGCGGCTCCAGGAGACGATCGGATTTCGCATAGTCGCTGAGATGCCGGCCTTTGAGATATTCCATCGCGATGTAGGCAAGTCCGCGCTCTTCGCCGACATCGTAGATGGTCACGATGTTCGGATGATTGAGACGGCCGGCGGTCTCCGCTTCGCGAAAGAAGCGTGCTCGGGCCTCGACGAGCTCGGCGTCGCTGAATTCACTGGCGAGCGGTATGGCCTTGATTGCCACCAAGCGGTTGATGGCCGTGTCACGCCCCAGATAGACGATCCCCATGGCGCCGCGCCCGATTTCGCGTTCGAGCTGGTAGCGGCCGAGGCGCTGGATTTCGGGCGCTGCGGGCGCGCAGCCTGCGGCTGTCGGTGCGGCCACGGAGACGCTGCCGGCCGCCGGTGTCGTGGCAGCCGCGGAATCCGGCGTCAGCGTGTCTTTGTCGGGAGCGGGCGGCGCGGCTTTCGGCTTGGCGCGCTCGGCGTCCATCAGACGACGCAGGCGGGCGGCGACGTCTCGATAGGTGTTGTCGAAGCGTGCCAGGTGGCGGTAGACGGCGGTGGCTTGCGTCCCCCGGCCGCGCGTTTCCAGCTGGCTGCCGAGCGTGTACAAATCACCCAGCACGGTGGCGGTGGGTTTGCGGCCCTTGAGTTCGGCAAAGCGCTGTTCGAAATTGTCGAGCAGCCGTGCGGTATCGGTTCCCACGGGTCTCGGGATGGTCGGTGCTGGGGTCGAGGCCGCCGATGCGGCGAAGCGGCTCCAGAGAAGAAGCCCTGTTCCGGCGGTCAATAGAGCTATCCCCGGAAGCCATAGCCAGGTGTCCAGATTTGCGATCAGGCGGAGCACTAGGCCCGAGCCTAAGGTCCCCACGCCCACTATCGCCGCTATCATCCCAAATTTGCGCATGCAATAGACATAATCCAAATCCAGAAGGCCGGCAGTATAGGTGATCGGGCCGTGGTAACTGCAATGCTAAGGTCACAAATCGAATAAGGTAAGCCGATGGCGAAGTCCAAAGAGGTCTTTATCTGCCAGAACTGCGGAGCGTCTTCTCCGAAATGGCAGGGGCAGTGTCCCGCTTGCGGCGAATGGAACACCCTGATCGCCGAGCTCCAATCGACGACTACTCGAAAACCCCCGGTATCGGCCAGGGTTCCCCGGACGGATGCCTCCTCGTCGCTGGCCGCCGAAGCCGTTCTCGAACAATCCCGGCTGACCACCGGCTCGACCGAGCTCGATCGGGTGCTGGGCGGCGGTCTGGTGCCGGGGTCCGTCACTCTGATCGGCGGCGATCCGGGGATCGGAAAATCGACGCTGATGCTGCAGGCGGCGGCGGCCCTCAATGGGTTGGGACCGGTGCTCTATGCCACCGGGGAAGAGTCTTTGAAACAGGTCGCACTTCGGGCTCGCCGGCTGGGCCTCGAGGACGCCACCGCCCGGCTGATGGCCGAGACCTGCGTGGAAGACATCTTGGACGCGACGTCGGGTCTTGCCGCGCGGGTACTGATCGTGGATTCCATCCAGACCATGCACTCGGAGCGAATTGAATCGGCGCCGGGCGCGGTCTCCCAGCTGCGCGAGTGCACGGCGGAGCTGGTGCGCTTCGCGAAAGCCAGCGGCACGGCGGTGCTGCTCGTCGGGCACGTCACCAAGGAAGGGCAAATCGCAGGCCCCCGGGTGCTCGAACACATGGTCGACACGGTGCTGTACTTCGAGAGCGACACCGGCAGCCGCTACCGCGTGCTGCGCTCGGTGAAGAACCGCTTCGGCGCCGCCAATGAAATCGGGGTGTTCGCCATGGTCGAGCAGGGCTTGCGCGAGGTCACCAATCCCTCGGCGATTTTTCTGTCGCGGCATGCCGAACCGGTTCCCGGCAGCGTCATCACCGTGATGCGCGAGGGAACGCGCTCGCTGCTGATCGAAGTGCAGGTGCTGGCGGATGCAGCCTTGAGCGCCAATCCGCGCCGGGTGGCGGTCGGCATCGACGGCAATCGCCTCACGATGCTGCTGGCGGTGGCGCATCGCCACGCCGGATTGCAATTGCAGGGCCAGGATGTTTTTGCCAATGTCGTCGGCGGAGTGCGCTTGGCGGAGACTGCCGGAGATTTGGCCATCGTGATGGCCGCGCGGTCGAGCTTGCGGGACCTGCCGGTTCCCAATTCCCTGATCGCGTTCGGCGAGCTGGGGCTGGCGGGCGAGATTCGCCCGGTGCCGTTCGGCGAGGAGCGCCTGCGCGAGGCGGCGAAACACGGCTTCAAATCAGCGGTGGTTCCCGAGGCGAACGTGCCGAAGCGGCTCCCGGAGGGAATGACGGTTCGAGGAGTGACGCGTTTGAATCAGGCGCTCGAGGCGTTCTAGTATCAAGGTGCCGTGAAATCGATCGGGGCGCAGGGTCTGGGGGGAGAGGCAGCGTCCAGGCAACGGGGGAGCAGTTGCCTGGACGCTGCCTCTCCCCCCAGACCGTTCACGCTGGGCCGGTCAACATCCGCCAGTGCCATCGGCACTCGAATGTCGGCCGGCACGAGCACTCGTCCGGGAGGGGAGGAAGCCTCGAGGCAACTGCTCCCCCCGTTGCCTCGAGGCTTCCTCCCCTCCCGGACGAGCTCAGGGCGGCGTTGGCTCAGGCGGCCGGATCCTGACCGTCTTGATGGCGTTGTCGCCGGTCTGCAGCACCTCGAGCATGTAATCCGCCATTTTCAAGGTCGTGCCCGGTTCGGGAATGGTCTCCAGGAATTCCACGATCAAGCCGTTCAAGGTTTTGGGGCCGTCGGTCGGCAGGTTCCAGCGCATGGATCGATTGAGCGCGCGGATGGTGGCCGATCCATTGACGACGAAGCTGCCGTCGGCCTCGGAGTGCACGTCTTTGTGCATCATGGTCGCGGGATCGGTCGTGAACTCGCCGACGATCTCTTCGAGTATGTCTTCGAGCGTCACGAGCCCCTGAATATCGCCGTACTCGTCGACGACGAATGCCATGCGGCGCTTGTCGCGCTGGAAATTCAGCAATTGCGTATTGAGGGTCGTGCCCGACGGCACGAAATAGGCTTCGCGGGCGCCGGCCGCTTCGATCAAGGCGTCGCGGTCCAGCCGGCCGCGCGCCAGTTCGTGAACGACCTGCTTCATGTGCAGCACGCCGATGATGCGGTTGATTTCCCCTTCGTAGACGGGCAAACGCGTGTGCTGGCTCTGACGCAGCTGCTCCACGATCCTATCCCAGTCGTCGTCGACGTCGATGCCGACGATCTCGTTACGCGGCACCATGATGTCTTCCACCGTCGCATCTTCCAGGTCCAAAATGCTGACCAGCATTTGCTGGTGGCGATGCGGAATCATCGCGCCGGCCTCCGCCACGACGGTGCGCAGTTCTTCGCTGCTCAAGGAGTTGGAGGCTTGCTGCTTCGGTACCCCGAACAACCGCAGCACGCCGTTGGCCAGCAGATTCGTGGCCCAGACGAAGGGATAAAAGAGCAACAGCAGGGGCGTATAGATATAGGCCGCAGGCAGGGCGAGCCGTTCCGGGTGCATGGCGCCGAAGGTCTTCGGCGCGACCTCGCAAAAGATCAGCATGATGAATGTGAGGGCGATGACGCCGGCGGCGACCAAGTAATCGCCGCCCAGGCGAAACGTGATCAGGCCGACCAATGTCGGCGTCACGACGTTGACGATGGTGCTCAACAATAGGATCAATCCGATCAACCGGTCGGGATGGGCGAGGAGCTTCTCCGCCAGCCGCGCGCCGCGGTGTCCTTCATTCGCGCGATGCCTGAGGCGATAGCGGTTCAAACTCATGAGCGCCGTCTCGCTGCCGGCAAAAAATGCCGCGAGGATGAGCAATCCCGCCAACGCGCCGAAGAGTAGTTCTAGGGAGGGATGTGGCATTCGTTAAGCTGATCGGCCTGCCGTCCTTCCGGCCTCCAGCCTAGCCCCAATGCCGCCCGAGCACGTTCTCGAGGACGAACTTCGCACCGAAATACGCCAGCGCCAGCACGCCGAAGCCGCTCAAGGTCCACCCCAGCGCAGACCGCCCGCGCCAGCCGAATCGGATGCGGCCGATCAGCAGCACGCCGAATATCGTCCACGCGACCAGCGACAGCACCGTCTTGTGAATCAGATGCTGTGTGAACAAATTGGTGACGAAGACGAATCCCGTGAACAGCGCCAGCGTGAGCAACGCGAAGCCGGCGCCGATCAGACGAAACATGACCTTCTCGAGGGCGTCGAGCGGCGGCAAGACACTCGGCAGGTCGGCGATGCGCCGGGTGCGCAGCCGTCGATCGAGAAACACCAATAGCAGAGCCGTGACCGCCGCGGCGAACAGCAGGGCGGCAGCGCCCATGGAGAGCAGGATGTGCGCCGTGAGTTCCCACCCGGGGGCCGTGGTTTCGGCTGAAGGTGGTCCGGAGCCGGTCGCGGCCGCTCCCAGCGCCGCGCTCGCCAGCAGGATGGCGCCCAGCACGCGGTTCTGCCTTTCGATGCAGATGAGGCAGGCAAGCACGGCGAGGGTCCAGGCCAGCAGCGAGATGGCCGCGAAAAGGCCGATGGAAAAGGGCCCGTTGATGCGCATCATGTGCACGATGGCGTCGCTGTGAGCGACGATTGCCGCGAGACTCAAGGTCCAGGCGATGGGATCCAACCGCGGCTGGTTCACACTGCGCAGCATGACCCAGGCGCTGGCGGCGTAGAGCAGGAACAAAGTGAGGGCGAGGATCACGGCTGGCCTGGAATCACGGAGAGCCTAAATGATGACATCCAAGATAATGACACAAGCACCTAGTAGCGCCTAGGAGCCTGTCTGACTAATGATGCGCCTGCTGCGGCCGCCCCACATCGGCATATTTCTGCGATCGTTTCACTCACATAGTACCCACTATGCTCGCGAAACGATCGCAGAAATCTGCTCGCTGTGGAGCGCCCTCGCGACGGCGATCATTAGTCAGACAGGCTCCTGCCGCCGGCAACGTGCGCCTAGCCGCCCAGGCCATGGAACTTTGATAACATTCACACATATGTTCGACAGACTGACATCCAGCCTTTCTTCCGCACTCAAGTCGTTGTCCGGCCGCGGCCGGCTGACCGACGATAATATTTCCGACACGGTCCGACAGGTGCGGCTCGCGCTGCTCGACGCCGACGTCGCGCTCAGTGTCGTCAAGACCTTCACTGAGGCCGTCAAGGCACGAGCGATTGGCGTTGAAGTCACCAAGAGCCTGACCCCCGGGCAGGCCTTCATCAAGGTCGTGCATGAGGAACTGACGAGGCTCATGGGGGAGCCGAGCGGCGGTCTCAATCTGCGCGCGCAGCGTCCGGTGGTCGTCATGCTCGCCGGTTTGCAGGGAGCCGGTAAGACCACGAGCGCCGGCAAGCTCGCTCGTTGGCTGATCGAGAAGCAAAACAAAAAAGTTCTGATGGTCAGCACCGACGTGTATCGTCCGGCGGCGATTCTGCAGCTGCAGACTCTGGCCGCTCAGGTGGGCGCGGGCTTTGCCGCGGCGAATGCGAGCGAGGCGCCCGTGGCGATAGCGAAACGCGCGTTCGTCGAGGCGACGCTGCAGGCTTACGACGTGCTGCTGCTCGACACGGCGGGCCGCCTGCACATCGACGCCGAGATGATGGCGGAGGTCAAGGAACTGGAAACGGCCCTCAATCCGCACGAGCGCCTGTTCGTCGTCGACAGCATGGCCGGACAGGACGCAGTCAATGCCGCCAAGGCATTCAATGACGCCCTGAGTCTCACTGGGGTGATCCTGACCAAGGCCGACGGTGATGCACGCGGCGGCGCGGCGCTGTCCGTGAGGCAGGTCACCGGCAAGCCCATTCTGTTCGTCGGCACCGGCGAGAAATCGGAGGCACTGGAGCTGTTTCAGCCGGAGCGCATCGCGTCGCGCATCCTTGGGATGGGCGATGTCCTGTCGCTGGTGGAACAGGTTCAAGGACAGGTGGACCAGGAAAAGGCCGAAAAGCTCGCCAAGAAGATTTCCAAGGGAAAATCCTTCGATCTGGCGGACTTGCGCGATCAATTGAGCCAGTTGCAGAACATGGGCGGCATGTCGGCGCTGTTGGACAAGCTGCCCGCTCACCTACAGGCCAACGCCGCGGCGGCCGCCGGGGCGGCCAATGCGCAGAATCTGAAGCGGCAAATGGGGATCATCGATTCGATGACGCCGCGGGAGCGCCGGCGCCCGGAGCTGATCGACGGCTCCCGGAAGCGCCGCATCGCCGCCGGCGCCGGCGTGCAGCTGCCCGAGGTCAATCGGCTGTTGAAACAGTTCGACCAGATGCAGAAAACCATGAAAAAGCTCGCCAAAGGCGGCATGCTCAAGAACATGATGCGCGGTATGGCCGGGCGCCTGCCGCCCGGATTCGGACCCTAAACGGGCCTGAAGGCCGGTTCCCGGCCGCCATTTGCCGCCCGTTCGCCACCATTTGCTGCCTATTCAATGAGTTGTTGCTCTCCGCCCCTCGTTGTCATTACAATTAGCGGCTACGCTCTGCAAGGTGAATTAAAGATGGTGACGATTCGTTTGACTCGACGCGGCGGCAAGAAGACCCCGTTCTATCACGTTGTGGTGACCGACAGCCGCAAGCGCCAGGGCGGCACCAGCCTCGAGAGCGTGGGGCTTTTCAATCCCGTCGCGCGCGGCGCGGAAGTCAAGCTGCGCCTGAACGTCGCTCGAATCGAGCACTGGGTGGCCGAGGGCGCCCATATGTCGGATCGCGTCAAGTTTCTTCTCACCAGCTTCCGTAAGCAGGCCGCGTAAGGGCCTTGTAAACGTTTGAGGGGGCTTACGATGAGCGACGACCCATCGGCGCTCATCCAACTTGGATTCGTGGGAGCGCCGTTTGGCGTCCGAGGATGGATCAAGCTACGTTCGCACACCGATCCCCCTGAGCGCCTACTCGATCATCGTAGTTTGGTGCTGGGCCAGGGCGGTGTCTGGCAGAACTACCGTATTGAGGCCAGCGGCCGCAGCGGTGGCGCGCTGACGGTGAAATTGGCGGGGGTCGAGGATCGGGACCAGGCGCAGGCTCTGCGGGGCGCGCAAGTTTGTGTGCCGCGCAGCGAGCTGCCGCAGCGGGAGAGCCGGGACTTCTACCGCGCCGACTTGATCGGCTGCGAAGCGGTGAATCTCGACGGGATTAGTTTGGGAAAGGTGCAGCATTTTATCGAGAGTCCGGCGCAGGTGCTGATGGTGGTGCGCGGGACGCGGGAATATTGGATACCGGCCGTGCCGCAGCATTTACGGCGGGTGGATTTGCCGGCGCGGCGGGTGGTCGTGGACTGGAGCGAGACGGAAGGCGCCGCTTAGGGTGCCTCCGATTGAAGGCATGCGCATTGCCGTCGTGACGTTGTTTCCGGTGATGATCCGCGAGGCTCTGGGGCACGGCGTGGTCGGGCGGGCAGTGGAACGCGGAGTCCTCGAGGTCGAGTGCTTCGATCCGCGGGACGATGCGACCGACGTGCATCGCACGGTCGATGATCGGTCCTACGGCGGCGGCCCGGGCATGGTGCTGAAGGTCGAGCCGCTGCGCAGCGCCTTGGGCCGCGCCGTGGCGACGCTGCCGCAGGGCAGCCGGCGCGTGTACTTGGGCGCGGACGGGCGCCGGTTCGAGCAAGGCATGGCGCGCGAGGCGCGCGATTGGCCGGGTTTGGTGTTGGTGGCGGGACGCTATGAGGGCGTCGATGAGCGCTTCATCGAGCGCGAAACCGACGAGCAGTGGTCGATCGGCGACTACGTGCTCTCGGGCGGAGAGCTGCCCGCGCTGGTGGTGATCGATGCGATAGCGCGGCTGATCCCGGGGACGCTCGGGCGAGCAGAATCGGCGGTGCAGGAATCGTTCAGCGACGGATTGGTGGATTGGCCGCATTACACGCGGCCTCCGGTGATCGACGGACAGGCGGTTCCTGCGGTGTTGATGTCGGGCGACCACGCGGCGATCCATCGCTGGCGGTTGCAGCAGGCGCTGGGCCGGACCTGGCTGCGGCGGCCGGAATTGCTCGAGCGGCGCGGCATGAGCGATGAAGAGCGGGCTTTGTTGGAAGAATTCAAGATCGAACGTGCCCGGATCGAGCATTGACGATGGCACGGGGCGAATCGAAGACAGTGAACGGTAAGGGCCGAAAGGCGAGGACTTAAGCTTATGAACAAGATCATCCAAGAATTGAACGGCGAACGTGCGTCGCGCAAGCTTCCGGAATTCAATCCCGGCGACACCGTCGTCGTGCAGGTCAAAGTGGTGGAGGGTGATCGTGAGCGCGTTCAGGCTTACGAGGGCGTGGTCATCGCCAAGAAGAATCGCGGGCTCAATTCCTCGTTCACCGTGCGCAAGATTTCGCACGGCGAAGGGGTCGAGCGCGTGTTCCAGACCTTCAGTCCCGCGATCAGCGAGGTCAGCGTGAAGCGCCGCGGCGCGGTCCGGCGCGCCAAGCTCTATTACTTGCGTGATTTGTCCGGCAAAGCGGCGCGCATCGACGAGAAGATCTGAACTTCGTCCGGGTACTTCGTCGAGGGGCGGACGGGAGGCGTTGAATGGGTGTCGGGTCCGCTCTCATGGGATTTTTTGGACTGGTCTGGCGGATTCTCGAGGGTGTTCGCAGGGTCCTGCACCTGATTCTGCTGCTGGTTATTTTCGGCTTCATTCTCGCCGCCCTGCATACCTCCATTCCCAGCGTCCCGCACACCGCGGCGCTGGTGATCGCCCCTGAGGGCGAAATCGTCGAGCAGCTGGCGAGTGACCCGGTGCGCCGCGCCTTCGGACAGGCCTCCGGCGGTCCGGCGCCCGAGACTCTGCTCCGGGACATGACCGACGCCATTGCGGCCGCCAAGTCCGACGAGCGCATCAAGCTGATCGTGCTCGATCTCGGGTCCCTGGATTCATCCGGTCTTTCCAAGCTGCAGGAAATCGGCGCGGCGCTTCGCGAGTTTCGCGCCGCGGGCAAGCGCGTGGTGGCGGCGGCCGATTCGCTGGATCAAACCCAGTACTACCTGGCGGCGCAGGCGGGCGAGGTCTACCTCGATCCGATGGGGCTGGTGTACCTCGACGGCTTCAGCTACTACCGCATGTTTTTGAAGGATGCCATCGACAAGCTGGGCGTCGATGTCAACGTGTTCCGCGCCGGCACGTACAAGAGCTTCACCGACCAGTTCTCGCGCAACGACATGGCTCCGAGCGAACGCGAAGAGACCTCCGTGTGGCTGCAGTCGTTGTGGAACGCCTATCAACAGGACGTCACCCGGGCCCGCTCGCTCCCCGCCGCCGCGCTCAACGAGTTCGTGGCCCAGGAGCCGGCCGCGCTCGCGGCCGTCAATGGCGACGCGGCAAAATTGGCGCTCCAGCGCGGCCTGGTCACGGCGCTGAAAAGCCGGCGCCAGATGGCCGACGAGCTGAAAGTGTTGGTGGGCGAGGATGAGGACACGCATTCCTTCAATGCCATCGGGATGAATCAATATCTCGCCTCCGTGCGCGGCAAGCATGTCTTGAAATCCAAGTCGGATCCCAAGGTAGGCATCGTGGTGGCATCCGGAGAGATTCTCGACGGCCATCAGCCGCCCGGCACGATCGGCGGCGAGAGCACGGCCGATCTGCTGCGGCAGGCGCGCTATGACAATGCCGTGAAGGCGGTGGTGCTTCGCGTGGATAGTCCGGGTGGAAGCATGTTTGCATCGGAGCAGATCCTTCGCGAGGTGCAGACTCTGCGCAAAGCCGGCAAGCCCGTCGTGGTCTCCATGAGCACCTATGCCGCGTCCGGCGGATACTATATTTCCGCGGCGGCGAATCAGATATTCGCCAGCCCCACGACATTGACCGGGTCCATCGGCGTGTTTTCCGTGGTCCCGACCTTCCAGCACACCTTGGAAAAGTTCGGAGTGAAAGTGGACGGCATCGGCACGACTCCGCTCGCCGGCGACATGCGCTCGGACCGCACGCTCACGCCCGCCCGCCGCCAGATATTGCAGAGTTCAGTGGATCACGCGTACGCAGAGTTCCTGCGCCGCGTGGGCGACGGCAGGAAAAAGCCGGTCGAGGACGTGGACAAGATCGCGCAGGGCCGAGTGTGGGCCGGCATCGATGCCCAGCGCATCGGCTTGGTGGACCACCTGGGCGGTCTCAAGGATGCCACCGACGCCGCGGCCAAGCTGGCTGAATTGGGCCCCGACTACAATGTCGACTACATCGAGCCCGAATTGAACCTGCGCGAGGCGTTGTTGATGCAGCTGCGCTCCGAGACGCTGCGCATGGCAGAGATCGCGGGAATCATCGCCCCCCGCAGCGAAGTCGAACGGGTTCTCGATCCCATGCTCGAGCAGGCGCGCGCCGTCGCAAGGCTCAACGACCCCCGCGGGCTGTATGCGTACTGCTGGTGCCGCGAACCGCGCATGACCCTCAAAGGGCTTACCGGCCGCTGAGTCATTTGTCATTAGTCGAGCGGCCCACCGTGAGGGTCTGGGGGGATGGGAAGCCTGAAGGCAACTGCGCCTTTTCTTTTGTTGCCTTCAGGCTTCCCATCCCCCCAGACCATGCGAACCGGTCAAAATCAAATCACTATTTGCGTCGATTCAGCGAACGGCGGATTAAAGCGTGGACCAGTCCAGGGTCACCTTGCCCGACTTGCCGGATTTCATGATCTCGAAACCTTCGAGGTAATCGTTTATCCCTAAACGATGGGTGATCACCGGCCGCACATCGAGTCCGCTCTGCAGCATGCTCGACATCTTGTACCAGGTTTCGAACATCTCGCGGCCGTAGATGCCCTTGATCACCAAGCCTTTGAAAATGACCTGGTTCCAGTCGATGGCCGTTTCGCCGGGAGGAATGCCGAGCATGGAGATGCTGCCGCCGTGGTTCATGGTGCGCAGCATTTCGCGCAACGCCGTGGCGTTGCCCGACATTTCGAAGCCGACGTCGAAGCCTTCCTCCATGCCCAAATCGCGCATGGCGTCGTCCAGGGATTCACGCGACACATTGAGCGCCTTGGATGCGCCCATTTTTGCGGCCAGCCCAAGCCGGTAGTCGTTCACGTCCGTGATGACGATGTGCCGGGCGCCGCAATGCCTGGCGATCGCCACCGCCATGATGCCGATGGGGCCGGCGCCTGCGATGAGCACATCCTCGCCGACGACATTGAACGCCAGCGCCGTGTGCGTGGCATTGCCGAACGGATCCAGGATGGAAGCGATCTCATCGTCGATGGCGTTCGGCAACTTGAAGACATTGCTCGCCGGGATGGTCAGATATTCGGCGAACGCGCCGGCGCGATTCACGCCCACGCTCGAGGTATTGCGGCACAGGTGCCGCCGGCCCGCACGGCAATTGCGGCAGTGTCCGCAGGTGATATGGCCTTCTCCGGACACGCGATCGCCGGTGCTGAAGCCGCGTACTTCGCTGCCCAGTTCGACGATTTCTCCCGCGTACTCATGGCCGACGGCCATGGGCACGGGAACGGTTTTCTGCGCCCACGCATCCCAGTTATAGATGTGCATGTCGGTGCCGCATATCGCCGAGCGGTGCACCTTGATGAGCACGTCGTTGTGGCCGACCGCCGGCTCCGGGACGTCTTGCATCCAGATGCCGGGTTCCGCTCGTGCCTTGACCAGCGCTTTCATGTTCCGCCCTCGGGAGCCTAGTGAATGATGCTCAAATCGCGTCCCGCCGACCGGAACGCCTGAATGACCCGATCCAGCTGTTCGCGGGAGTGCGCAGCGCTCATCTGGGTGCGAATTCGCGCTTTTCCATGGGGAACGACCGGAAAGGCGAAGGCCACGACATAGACTCCCTGCGCCTGCACCCGATCCGCGAGGTTCACCGCCAAGGGCGCCTCGCCCAACATCACCGGGATGATAGGGTGTTCGCCCGGGATCAAATTGAATCCCAGGCCCTGCATCTGCTCGCGGAAGTAAATGGCGTTCGACTGCAAACGCTCGCGCAGGTCGGTCGAACTCTCCAGCAAGTCGAGCACCTGGATGGTGGCCGCGGCCACCGGCGGTGCGATGCTGTTCGAAAACAGGTAGGGCCGCGAGCGCTGGCGCAGCCAGCCGACGATTTCCTTGCGCGCGGCAACATAGCCGCCGCTGGCTCCGCCCAAGGCTTTGCCCAAAGTTCCGGTCAATATGTCGATTCGGCCGATGACGCCGCGCAGCTCATGCGAACCGCGGCCGCGCGCACCGATGAACCCGGTGGCGTGCGAGTCATCCACCATCACCAGTGCGCCGTAGCGATCGGCCAAATCGCAGATGTCCTTCAGATTCGCGATCGAACCGTCCATGGAAAACACGCCGTCGGTGGCGATGAGGCGCACGCGCGAACCCTGCGAGTCCTTCAACGCTCGTTCGAGCTCGTTCATGTCGTTGTTGGCGTACCGCAGCCGGCGTGCCTTGCAAAGCCGAATGCCGTCGATGATGCTGGCGTGGTTCAAGGCATCGCTGATGACGGCGTCCTGATCGTCGAGCAGCGTCTCGAACAGCCCGCCGTTGGCGTCGAAGCAGGAAGAGTACAAAATCGTATCTTCCATCGACAGATAGGCGCTCAATCGCTCCTCCAGCTCCCGGTGGACGCTTTGCGTGCCGCAGATGAAACGCACCGAAGCGACGCCGTAGCCGTAGCGCTCGAGCGCATCCTGCGCGGCTTTCACCACGGCGGGATGGTTGGCGAGTCCCAGGTAATTGTTGGCGCAGAGATTGATCATCTCGCGCCCGTCGGCAAGCCGAACCACGGGGCCCTGCGCCGATCCCAAGACCTGCTCGCGTTTCAGCAGTCCCGCCGATTCCTTTAGCACGAGGTTCCTGAGTACTGAGTCGGGTCGTTCATACGGCTATTATAGCGAAGGCATGCGCCGTATTGGGTATCGTCGTGGACGGGTTTCCTATGGCAACCGATGAGAAAGTCGACAGTCACCGCCTCGACAAGTGGTTATGGCATACCCGGTTTTACAAAACGAGGAGCCTGGCGACCGCCGCGATCACTGGCGGGAAAGTGCACCTGAACGCCGAGCGGGTGAAGCCCGCGCACCGTGTTCGCGTCGGCGACCGGTTGAGCCTCTCGCTGCAGGGTATCGTCGGCGAGTTCGAGGTGCTCGGACTGCCGGCGCGGCGCGGTCCCGCCGCCGAGGCGCAAGCGCAATATCTCGAGACGCCCGCCAGCGCCGAGCGCCGCGCCAAGTTGCGGGAGCAACAGCGGCTGGCGCAGGCGTCCCGGCCGCGGCCGGACACGCGCCCGGACAAACGCGATCGGCGGCGGCTGATGCGGCTGCAGCGGGACCAAACCTAGGAGCCTGTCAGACAGGCTCCTAAGTCGAATCACACCCAGAGATCCGCCATGCTCTCCGGATCGTCCAAATCGCAGCTGACGGCTGACTCGGGCTGCAGCGTTTGCCACAGAGCGTTGTGCCAAACGGCGCTCGCGATTCCGCCCGTGGGCAATTCCCGCGGCAGGGGCTTCGGACCCAGGCGGCTCGCGATCTGACTCAAGCCGGGATTGTGGCCGCAGATCATGATGTGGCGGAGCGCCGGATCGCGCCGCGTGACCAGCCGCCAGGTGGCCTCGGGCGTGGCCAGGTACAGTTCGCGCGCGCATTGCACCTGCTTGGCATCGAGTTCGCAGGCGGCGGCTACGATCTCGGCCGTCGCCCAGGCGCGTTCGGCCGGGCTCACCAGTATCAAGTCCGGTATGAGGTCGCGGTACACGATGCGCTTCGCCATCTCCCGCGCCTCGATGGTGCCGCGGCGTGTCAACGCGCGCTCGAAGTCTTCGGCGCAGGCGTCGATGGACTGCGCTTTCCCATGTCGCAACAGCGTCAGTCTGCGCGTACCCACAAATGACCATCCTCAACTTTTAACTCGTAGACGCGCACCGGCTCGTAAGCGGGCGGCGTCAGCGCTTCCCCCGTTCGCAGGCAAAACCGGGCGCCGTGGCGGGGGCAGATGATGTCCGTCCCCTCGATGGCGCCGCCGGTGAGCTGGGCGCCGTCGTGAGTGCAGACGTCTTCAAGGGCAAAAAAAGACTCGCCGCTGCGTGCCACGGCGATGATCCGGCGTCCCACCGGGATGGAGATGGTCTGTCCGTCGCCCAAATCAGCGGCCAGCCCCGCGTCGATCCATTTCACGCCCCCCTTCGTCATGTCCTTCAGCCGCACATCGTCCGCGTCTTACATCATTCCGGTTTGCAAACGAGCTTCGTCCGACATCATGGTCTGGTTCCACGGCGGGTCAAAGACCAATTCGACGTTCGCACGCGCGACGGTCGGGACTATCTGCACCTTGTCGCGCACGTCCTGCACCAGGACTTCGCCCATCCCGCAGCCCGGCGCCGTCAAGGTCATTTTGATGTCGACGGTGCGTGTCGCATCGTCGTTCTTGCTGACCTCGCATTCGTAGACCAGTCCCAAGTCGACGATGTTGACCGGGATCTCCGGGTCATAGCAAGTCTTCAGCTGCTGCCACACGACGTTCTTGATGTCTTCCTCCGAAGCTCCCGGCGGCACCTCCGGCGCCGTCGCAGCGGTCTTGCCGATGGCGTCCGCATCCTGGCCGGCGATGCGGAACAAGTTGCCGTCGATGTACACGGTGAAGCTGCCGCCCAGGGCTTGAGTGATATAGCCCACCGAACCCAACTTGAGATTGACGTCGACGCCCGCGGGAATGGCTACGGCCTTGACCTCGCGCTGAACGACGATGGGTTCATTTTCGTACGAATGCATCTCAGCAGCTCATTCCGTGGTGACGGTGGGCAAAACGTGCGGATCGGAGGATCGCAGGGCGGAGGCGAGAGTGTGCCAGCACAGGCTCGCGCATTTTACGCGT
>WNFL01091533.1_pt2 | contig 31136 bp, 70 predicted proteins | sample 5400361 | NCBI WGS metagenome assembly WNFL01 (sample SAMN13153351, study PRJNA577476) | soil metagenome | isolation source: 40 cm soil on Douglas fir-dominated hillslope | place: USA:California | collected 2013-09-17
CAAACTGAAAAAAAAAGGTTATCATGACCAAACCCTTATTATATGGCGCATGGATTAGCAAAAACGAATTTATACCAGTTCAGGAAGAATGTCACGCTGAAATAGACTTAAAACTTCTGAATTCAACACTCAAAGTTAATCAAGAGCATGACACAAAAAAGTTTACCGTTTATAAAGTTATGTTTAGACTCGGCTATGTTCGTGTAATTTATTATTCACAAGAATCTTATAGCGTTGAGTATTGGCAAGGTGCTACATTCTCAAAATATCAGAAGGATTTTATTAATCAAGCGGAATCAAAATATCCGTTAAAAATATTTGCTCATGAATGGAAAGGTTAAAATGCCTGATTATATTGAACGTGAAACCTATGTAATTTTTAAGAATTCATTTGTAGTTAATGACCTCCATAAAGTAAGCTTTACAAACATGGCTTATGAAATGGGGTATACAATTCAATCTTATGCATCTACTGTTTACAGTCGCGCCTTTGTTGGTAGTTTAGATGATTTTCTAACCATCATTGCATTATGCAATGAAGAATCGAATCAGGTAAAATAATGAATCAATCGCTTAAAAAATATCGTTGCACATCGTGCCAGCAGGATAAACAAATTAACACGAATCACTTTGAATTATGCTTTGACTATTGCGAGTCATGCTCATGGAAAGGAATCGGATATGACTCAACGAGTCAATCTGTACGTATGTTTGGAGTAGTACAGCGTCAATTTGCCTGCATTGAAACATTGCCACAAATGAATCGGGGAAAGTATACTCTCGAATCCATGCGAGTCTTGCCCGTTGGCAGTATTATCCAAGTAAGTCAAGCAAGCGAATCAAATAAGCTGAAATTCGCAAGTGATTCGCAGGATGTGCAAGCAATACTAGAATCCTTATACGGAATTCAATCAGAAGAGGATTTGGACGTAGAGCAAGACTCAACTTTTAATTTTACTACGCGAAACCGATTTGACTCATTTTTTGTGGAAGTTCAAGACACTGACTATGCGCAAGTTTGGGGTATGGTTGGAATCATACCGTATCACGAAAAGAGTATAACGAAGATTCTTTAAGGTAAAATCTATTGACTCGCAATCCCTACCATGCTACAATCAGCCTACAGGAGCAAACGAAATGAAATATACAAACGAAAAACAACTAGACCAAATCACAGACTCAATCCTCGAATCCCTTCCACATGGCAGCGGAATCAATGGGGAATGGTTATGCGAAACCAAAGAGGATTCTCTGGTCTTCTCAAACGATTACAGCGCAATGAGTAACGGTTACTATTGCCACACGATTCGTTTTTGGATTGTGATACCGCTTATCAACGGCTCGATTCAATTTGACAAGTGGGAATTGTCAAGCGATGCAGAAGAGCAAGAAGAGACTCCAATTGAGTCCTCGTTCGAAGGCGAGTCTTGTGGATGCTTGTTTGACATTGACTCATACTTGGAGGATACTTTTGCAGAATACTTTGATGAACTAAAAAAGTATATCCTAGTAGTGGATTTAAACGAGCGCGGGCAATTCTCTGCCCATGTGGAGAATAAAATCATTGACTCGCTGATTGTCTTTGAGTATTCGACGGATGAAGACGATAACGATTTAGTATTAGATGGTTTTATCAAATGGTATCTTGATTATGAATCCATTACTAAACACTTACAGGACGTTAGAATCCTTGGCTTTTCGGAATATATCGAATCAGTGCGCCCATAGATTACAGGGCGAAAATTGCTATGCGAAATTTACTAAAATAAAATAAAACAGGCATTTTACTACACGAAATGGAGTATAAAATGGATAAATATACAATATTAATATCCGAACATAAGACGAGTCCTTTTCCTTATCTTACATTACACATAACAACAAATGGAGTTAATCGGTTATGTGGTATTGCAAATTCGTCTGGTCATGCTGGACATATTTTCTATTACTCTATTGGCAGTTCGTTTATAGATGGCAAATGGTGTAAAGAATGCGAAAATAAGTTGAATCAAATGTCAGATGAAGAAATTTAATATTGGGCGCAAATTACAATTATTCTGCAACTAATCTATGCGAAAAATCTGCTTGATTCTTTTAGTGTAGTATGATAAAATTCTTCTAAGATAAAACATAAAAGGAAAATTAAACCATGACAAAAACACTTATCCCATCGAATCATACCACGTTTGAATCAGCCTATATTATTCCTGATTATCCATACGGATTCCGGTTGCGCTGTAAAATGGCGATTTGGATTGAAACAAAAAAAGGTGAACAAAGAGTCGTCCGTTGTACCACGAATCCAAAGGTATCGGGCGAAATTTGGAATAAACCCAAGGCAAGTACTTACGATAAAATTAAAGTTTTATTTGTGGATAATGAATCTGGTCATGTGGAATCGGATGGAATCCATGAGTACAATTTGCTAGATAAGGCGGAGTCTTTCCTGCGTGAGTATGGCGAAATTTTGACTCAAGCACAAAAGGATGATTTGACAGTATACAGCGCATCTAATCGAGTGCAAGAGATTCAAGATGTGCGCTTGATGCGTGACGGTCAAGTTAAATTCTATACTGCGCTCAATACTGAATTGCGCAATATTGGGCGCGATGAATTACAAAAAAAGTACACTTTCAAGAGTACTGAATCGGGCGAAATTTTCAAAACTTGGGAAGAGGTATAAAATGTTAGTATCAGCATATTTTTTGCAAGGTAACGGTGAGACTCATCTTGTAACAATTGACTCAGAGAGTAAGAAGAAATTTGGTAGTTTTGGTTATATGTGGATTGCAGCATTCAATAATGGTACGAGTCATTATATGGATGTAAAGACAATCGAGAATGCTACAGGCATTAATCCGCTTGTCCGCAATTGGCAATACAATCACAAAAATATAGCCAAGTATAATTTTAACGGCTATATTATGACTCTCACTGAGACGAATAAGCGTGATTCAAATAATCATATCATGGTTGAATATACCTTCGCTAATCCGTTGGGCGAAGTTTTGTTTGTTGGTAATGATTTTGGAGCATCCCCATTACACAACCCAACAGGTAAAGACTCTGCAATCGCATTGTTAGGATTTTTTACTTTGCAAGATGGAGATACAGACTCCGAGTATTTTGATAAATATACTCCCGTTCAATTGCAATTCTCAAAGTCTTTTGATTGTGAAGCATTGAGTCTGATTGTATCTGATTTTGAGAATCCAGAATCATAAGGCGAAATTTACTACACGCATAAAATAGGAGTTTTACATGTATACAATTTATTATGAATATCGTAACCCCTATAATAATCATATAGACTCTGGAATATGGGTTTGCAATTGCTTACAAGAGGTCTACGCTTTTACTGGAATGGTGGAGCGTTACGGCGGCAATTGTTCATGCGATATAAGCAAAAAGCAATGAAATTGTAATTAAGCTATGCGAAAATTACTCTTGTCAATAATCAAACAACCTGATATAATACTTCTATAAATAAGGAGTCAAATATGGCAACTTTCAGAAAAACTTCAAAAGGTAAAACGCAATGCGTTTATGATATTGATACTCCCGATTCAATAGTGGCAATTCTTGAATCTCTTCTCAATAGTCATCGAACAAAGCGCGTCCGCTTGTTTTATGGTGATACGAATTGCGCAAATTTTGAATCAGTTCATGGACGTTTACCGGACGTAGGAAAATATTGGGGCGATGAATACGATGTTAACGGATATATTGGAAAGTCTACGGGTTTACAGCCTATTCCCCTGCTGATAAAAACTAAAAGCAGTGCTGGCGGCAGTGGCATTTTAGACTCATCCATTGTTAGAATTCTTGTTGATGGTCAAGAAGTTTACAAACACCCATCATATCACAGCATTTATGAGAATGCCGTGATTGAAGAATCTGATTTTCCAGAATATGCCATTGCGGTAAAATCAGAATCGGGCGAAATTCAGGCACGTTTTCATAGTGAAAAATCTGCAAAGAATTGGCTTGAATTCATGCGCGGCAATCGTCAATGCAAGTAATGTGAAATTTACAAAAGGAATAAAAAGGTATCATAATGCAAACACAAGAATTCACAAAAGCCATTGAACGGACATATCATAGCTATTTCCCTAGCAGTGCTATCTCTGTAACATTTCACTCATCGCTATACCGTAGTATTTGGATTACATGCTACCTAGCAGGAAACAAAGAAGAGCTATCAGGTAAAATTTGGGGCAATGATATTCTTAATATATCATTCTCAATTGAATCTGATTCGGGCGAATTTTCAAGGGATGTTACGCTTGAATCGGAATTACCAGAGAATCTTGTGTTAGAAGTTGAACATAAAAGCTATGCAATCAAACCAGAGACTCACAATATGGCATATGGTAAGCGAAAATTATCCTTCCGTAAGATGCAAGGCAATGCTACAAAGCTTTTACAAGTCTTTGATAAATACTTTGCACAACTAAAAGAATCATTGACTATTGACCTTGCAAGTAATGTAATCAGCGAAGGGTATCACAAGAACACAGTCATTAAGGCGTTATCTTAATTGGGCGAAATTTGCTAAAAGGAATCAATCATGACAATTTGGACTAGCGCAATGCTTGAAGAACAAAGAATCTGGTTATCAGTGAACTTGGAGAATCGAAGAGTCACGTTTTGTTATGAACTTGACTCTGAGGGTTCAATTTATCGGTTTTCTTTGTTGTCAGAATGCCGCGATGATGTACAGTACATTTTCAATACAGCATTACATAATCTTGATATAGGAACGCTTAAGGTCTATGATGCCATTGATTATTACACGATTGTAACGTCATGCGATTTTCTAACCTTTGAACGATAAGCGAAATTTACAAAAAGGAAAATATACAAATGGACAAAATTTATTTTCGTAATCAGAATCAAGTAACACTCTTTCAGTGTGAAATGTCGGGACAAATAAGTGATGGACATTGGGAGAACGCAAATCCTTTTGGACATTGGCGTAAACCTTGTAATGCGAAAATTTCTGTTGCAAATGTTCCTGCTCAACTTGGTTGCACATTTACACCAGAACGCTATTATACGTTCTCTACAAGTGAATTGCAATTCCTTGCTGACCGTATGATTTTTGCTGTACAAGCAGTACTGGCATTTCCAAAACTTAAAGAATCTTATAGTAATCACTGGTCATGGGAAGACTCGTTCAACAATGAGCAAATGACATTGATTGAATCTCAAATCTATACTGAAAAAATATTGCTGGCTGATTTACGTGATATGAGCAAAATTTTCAGAATGAAGAGTTCTGGATAAAAGCATTGTTTTACTTAGGAGAATAATATGATTATAACAATTTACTCAGAAACTTGTCCAAAGTGCCGAATGAGTCTATTTCACAACGACGAAGAACACGCCTTTTATGGTGGTTCAATATTTGAAATGGAAGAGAATAAAACGTATGAAGTTGAATACAAATACACTCTTCCTGTCATAAATGAAGACGTAACAGTAAAGTTAGAATTAACCTACGAAAATTTAAAGGCAATATGTTTTTCAGAGGAAGATGTTTTTCACCATGTTGTCTTGAATATTAGGGACATAGAACAATAACATTTGATTTTACTAGGAGAAAATTACTAAGGAGTATGTCATGAACAAGAAAACAAGTTCCCTTTTGGATAGTTTAAAGCGTGGCGAAGTCCAAGAAGTTACCAATAAGCAAACAAATAAAAAATTGCTTGTGCGTTGGTCTTCTGATAGAGGACTTGAAACTACAAATCAAATTAATAGAGATGAACATTTTTTATCTATTGATAGCTATCAGGTAGTCTATCTCGGAAAAGATATTGACTCGAAGAATTTTGAAAATGTTACTCCATTCTTGGTAAAATCGGTATCAAATAAAAATATTCTTGTGAAAGATGTTTCATGAATATTATAGGGCGAAATTTTACTATCAAAAAGGCACGATATTCAAAAAATATGTTCGCAGTTTGTATAGATTCTGATGATGGATATAAGTTATATGAAATATTGATAGCAGAAAAATATACAAACAGATATTCTCATCGTGAAAATTCTTATATTATGAGTAAATCACAGATTAAGAAATTCCTTGTAGCATATGGTCAATGGAAATCTGAGATTAGAAAGCGTTCATAATGTTTCGCATTACTCCTATTCTCTCGCGTCATGAAGCTTTACAATCAATTTGTAGGTGTTTTGGTCTGTCAGATAGTATAGGGCGCAAATTACTAAATTATATGTATCCTATAGCGTTCTGGCAGTTCTTGAGTGTATCTGAGTATGAAATGATAGGACGAGAATTGTCACATCCTAGCGACAAGAAAATTATTAAGATATTGGGCGAAAATTCGGAGTCATAATGAAAAACTTAAATTCTATAGTAAAGTTTGATGGCGTGAAACTTATAGCAAGTGATATATTATTTTATTATCTTATGGGCGATATGCCAGAGTATAAACCTTATCTGGATGCTTTGAATCTTGATACTGACCCTACAAACTGGACTCGCTATACTACTTGTTATCATATTCATTTCAGGCATATCAGCGGACTGATATTATAAAAATTAAACGCTATGCGAAAATTACTATTATGATGATTTATTTTGATTCTGTGAACGTGCTAATTTTTTGTTGTTTTCCTTTTCTTCTATTGGTAGGAATTATTTTCTTCTTGAAAGTAAAGAACTGGTTAATTTGTTCGGGCGGCAATGATTCATCATGCAATGAAAATGAAGACATTCATCATATTTAATTGGGCGAAAATTTAAGGTAGACTATGCGAAAATTACCCTTGCGTAAAAAAGAATAATGGTTTATAATTCTTTTATACTTAAAAAATAGGAGATAATCATGACCAGATATTTATTTGAATACAGATACAGCGATGGAGAATGGACTCTTGTTGGCTATGAAGTAATTGAATCAAGCGGATTAGAAACTGCCTATTTTGAATTTGAAAATTATAATATTAATCGTTACATTGATTACTCGGTATTTGAAATAGGAAAACAAATAAAGTGACAATTTTACCTGTACTTCAAGTTCCGAATCCAATTTTGCTTAGTACTGCAAGTCCTGTAGAAATCTTTGATGAAGCATTGGCAAAATTTGCTAATGATTTATCTGATACCATGTTAGGGAGAAATTTAATCGGCTTATCGGCGGTACAAGTTGCTGTACTTCAAAATGTGATTGTAGTAGATTTTGGCAATGATGAACAACATAATCCGAAAGTATTTGTAAACCCAAAAATAAAATATTTTCCAGAACAAGGAAAATCGTGGGAGTACGAAGGATGTGGTTCAATGCCGAACGTTTTTTATAATGTTGAACGTGTCAATGTAATTCTGCTTACTGCTCAGACTATATTGGGCGAAAATTTGGAATTAAAACTTGTTGGTCATCTTGCTCGTTGTGTGTTGCATGAAGAAAATCACAATCGAGGCATTCTAATTAACAAAATTGGACGTGACCGAAAAATTGTAAAATAGACAATTCTTTAAGGCTGTTATGCGAAATCTACACTTGACAAAAATAGACTGTGGCTTTATAATATAGTCACAATTAAATAAAAACTTTATTGAAAGGATATATTCTATGTCAGACCCCGAAACAGTTCCTCAAGATGATGAATGGACAGCCGAAGAAATTTTAGAACGAGAAGGTTGAAAATTGTATTGTACAAAACAGGAGATAATCATGAAAACTTTCCAGCACGAATTACTTGACAATGAAGATGTAGAATCTAACAAAGAAGAAATGATGTCTTATTCTGCAATGCGCGATGTTCTGCTAGGGGTTTTGAAAGCATCAAAAGGAACTAAAAAATTATATCTTCGTCAAATCCTCGATATACTTGATTTATCTTGTGAAATGGCAGTGAATAGTTATAATCAACAAGAAATAGAATCTGAAATTTATAGCATCCTGTGTTAATATGAGCAAACAATCTCGCACTTACTTACAAATCACCATAGCATTCTTTTTCGCTTGCTTGTTTACTGGTAATTGGACATTGTACATTCTTTGGTTAGTGTTTGGTTGGTTACTCTTCTAAGAAAATTTAAGGTAGCCTATACGAAGTTTACTATTGACTCTTTTCAGATTGTTTGGCAAAATAGAGATAATCAAATAACAGGAGTAGACAATATGTGGATTACAAAAGAATTCAAGACCAGAGAGCAAATGAACAAATTCATTGACAAGAATTACAATAAAATTCAATGGGTAGAAATTTTCGTAAACAATTCTTACTGCATTGAATATCGCAAACTCAGAAAAGGTTAGACTTACACAGGAATATAATATGAAAAATAAAACAGAACCGCTTATTTTTACATTCAAGAGAGAAACGCTTTTCAATGAATATGGAAACGATTATGGATTCTTATATAAAATTAAATGTTCAAAAGAACAATATTCAAACAGTATTAACATTATAATTAGAGAAGAAATCGGAGAAGATTGGTATTACAATCCTTCTCGTAATGTGTGGGAACAAATTAAGTTTGAATGGCTATCTGAGTAAAACTCGTATTTTACTAGGCGAAAATTATTAGGAGATATGATATGTCAGATTTATACGGAACAGTAACAATTAGTAACATTGAAGAATTTGCAAATAAAGCACTAGCTCTTCTGTTTGGAAAAAATTATACTTTTGTTTCAGTTTATGAATATAAGAGATTTGAACCAGAAACAAGAACTGGCAACCATCTTGTAAATGGGAATAACGGAAGTCCTCTTTCTACATACAAAGAAAACGAATATGCAGGATTTAATTTTTGTGATACTTATGGTGTTTGGGGTCTATCAACTTCCACAAACGATGAATCTTATGACCCAACATTTCTACGCCCTTACATGGTTGTCACACGCAATCAAATAACAATCTCACAAAGAACTGATGCAAATAAAATTGCTCATTGGCAAATTACGGTAGAATAATACAAAGCGAAATTTACTAAATCTTTTAGGAGAATTTTCATGACACAAACGGAAGAATTTTTGAATGAAATTATTGACGCAGTAATGGAAGCTATTCATCCAGCTACGATTAGCAGAGAATGGATAGAAAGATTTGTTCGACCCATTGTTGAAAAGTATTTCAGTAAATAAAATGAAAACAAACGATATTAGATTACTGGGCGAAATTGAGACTCTGGAGTCAAATCGGGGCACGGAAGACTATAAAATAGTGGTTTTACACGGTATCGGTAACAAATCTTTGGAGTTAGTTTATATGGCGAAAATTACGACTTTGAACAATTCATTTGTATATTCAGACAATGTATATTATACTTCATTATCAGAAGCAATAGAAAGTTTGTGGCTCAAGATGTTCGAATTTCAAGATAGGTTGGATGAAAAAGTAAACAGGATAATGCCCATGATAGAATATGTATTGGGCGAAAATTAGAAAATATAAAAGGAGATAAACCATGACACAAAAATCAGAAGTAGGTCGTAGTCAAGCTGTGTTTGCAATGCGTATCTTTGTTATCTTGATGTTCTTGCTTGGCATTTGTGCAGCATTTCTATATTTTAGTTAATATATTATTGGGCGAAAATTTAAATTTAGGAGAAGAAAATGTTTTCAGCAAATACTAAAAAGTATATTTCAGACAGGGTTCAAGCTCTTCTACAAACAATTCTTGATGGAGAACTTCCATTGGGGGAAATTAATTTTATATTGCATGTAGATGGAGTAAACCCTATTTCTTGGGCAAACATTAGAAATATGAACGCAAAAGATATTGAAGTTCCTGATGTTCTTATTGGAAATCTCAGCAAGTAAAGCGTGATTTTATTACAGATATATTAAATATATAAAAGAGGATTATGAAAAATAAAAAGTATGTCTATAAGATAGAAGGAAATAATTGTTATATCTATCTGGAACAAAGAAACGGCAGTATTCACGAAATCCTTATAGATTCAAAAGACTTAGATAGAGTGATTAATTATAAATATAAATGGGGTGTTCATTTTGACCCACACACAAATTCTTTTTATGTAAAGGCAACGTTATACAACGGAGCGCAAGAAACTCCTAAATACAAAAATGTATACCTACATAGGTTTTTGTTAAATGTCGAAGATGAAAATATATTAGTAGACCATAAAACTAACAATACTCTGGATAACAGAAAGAAAAATCTTAGAAAATCTACATCTGGAAACAACAGTAAAAACAGAAAATCAAAAAATTCCAATAACACTTCTGGCTATAGAAATGTATCTTGGCTGAATGGATTTTGGAGAGTCCAGTTGCAAATAAATGGAAAAAATAATTTGTTTCCAGAAAAATTTGAAAAAGCTAATACAGCAGGACTATTTGCTGAAAACATGCGTAGAAAATATTATAACGAATATTCTGGACAAAACTAATAGAACTAGCATTTTACAGGAGAAAATATGTATATTTACATTGTGATAGATGATGACGATAGGCAAATCCTTGAAATATATGATGAAGAAACATTTAAAAAAGTCTATAAACGTTTTGTAGTAAACCCGCCTATTTATTTAAACGAAGATTATTGGGATAACTGTTATGTTGTAAAATTTGAGATAAACTCTGATAAATCAGAAGATGTATCTCCAGAGAATATTAAATGAAACAAACTCTAACAAATAACGTAAAGCAATTGAATGTTGCATTGCCAGATGGAGAATACGAAGGCATTGCAAGTGGATATGTTGTATCTCTTACAGTAAAAGGCATTGCCTTTGAATTGGAATTAAATTATGGCTTTTTTGGGGGATAAATATCCTTGTGAGTGTTATTGTATCGGGCGAAACAATAGACGTTGAGATATAATATATGAGAGAAGAAGATTGCAAATTCCTCAACAAAATGTTCAGAGATAAGTTTGGAGTGTTACCTCATATCTCATATGTTGATACTTTTGGGTGGGGCAAACAATTCTGCATATATAAAACTCCAACATATACAGAAGGAATGATATTATATTTAAAGATGGGATTCACAATGCAACAAGCAAAAGAATATATCGAGAGACTTATCTTTGTCCCATCTGCAATTATCACTTTCAATAACGATAAAGATAGGTCTACATGGGCAAAAGAAGAGATGTTGAGAACATATCAAATTGAAATGAACAGAGTCTGTGCAAACCAGTTTGAAACGGAGAATATATAAAATGAGATTTTTATTGGAAAAGGAAACCACATGGAAACCATTCTTGAACTATTAAAATCAGACGATTATCCTCTTGTATGGATTCAAGGTCATCGAACAAGAATTATTTTTTCTAAGAATTCTCCTTCGATTGAGGTACGAGGTCGAACTGGTGGATTTGGAACGTCATATAGCGTGATAGAATATAGTGGTGATAGTGAATCCGAAGCTACAAAAGCATTTAGAAAATCGGAGAGAAAATAATATGAAACTTTTATTTGAAAATAGTGAAATATTTTCCTTTTCTTTTCCAGATAAATACGGAGAAGATTTTCTGGTGGTTATAAATAAAAAAGACCTTGACGATGAAGATGGCTACTATAGAAGAAAGATAGGAGATTTCTGGTCTATGGGGAAGAGAGACGTTGAGGCAGGTAGTTTTATTTATGATGAAGTTAACAAGTTTTTAAAAAATAGGAAATAAAAGATGAATTTTATTTGGCAAAACAAAACTCGTGCAGTGGCTAGACAGACTAGCAAAATAGATAATTCTATTTATTATAGTTTATGTGCATATTTAGAAGAGGACAACGATTGGCATATTTATATAAGTCCTCTTAAATTTGGAGAAGTTCTGTTGCTACTTATTGAGAGAAATTGGATTAGTTTAGCAGAGTCTAAAAAACTAAAATTGGATGAAATTGCATATCTTGAAAGCCTTGACAAAATAGAAAATAACAAGTAAAATATAGAAAATTAGATAAACTTTTTGATATAGGAGAAAATTATGCTTAAGGTCTATAACAATAATATTTATGCTTTGGGTAAAGATATGTGGAGAGGACTTGGTACAGTTGGGGAAGTTGGAGAATCTGCTGTTTCAATTAACAATCGTATGTCAGAAGTTAAGTTTGAATCTCGTCCTTTTGGCGTTATGCTTAATGGTGAGGTACAAGATACAGGAAAGCATTATGGTATTGTTCGTGTTGGAGATAAGAAAGAAGTTGTAGTAGGACAAACCAAAGGAAGATACAACCTTACACAACCATCTGAATATGCAAAAGTATTTGATACTTATGTTAATAAACCAGTTGAGTCTATGGGGTATTTAGGAACTTCTGGACAACGAATGTTCTTAACTAGCGAACTTCCTGCTATTGATGTATATGGCGATAGGGTAGACATGTACCTTTTTTGCGCATTTGGCTTTGATGGAATATATGGAGAAAAGATATATCAAACAAATATTCGTTTTGCTTGCACTAACATGTGGAATAGAATTGTAGCAGACTCTAAAAATCGTTTTGGTGGTGTAAGTTTTAAACATAACCAAAAAAACCACCTTGAAGATTTAGGTATTTGGATGCGTTACATCACGACTCAAGCAGAGCAAAACATTAAGATTTATGAAGGTCTTTATCGTAAAATGGAATCGACTCAAGTTTCTATTGACCAAGCTGGAAATCTTTTTGCGAAAGTTTATGCTAAGAAAGATTCATTGGGTGCTTTTCATCCTGATGAATTACGTGAGAAGAACCAAGGTACTATTGATGAGTATAACCAGAAGCAAGACGAGTCTGTTGATGTAGCAATGCAATTGTTCAAAGGTGCTGGTATTGAAATTACACCTACTGCTTATGGAATCTTTAATTGTGTGACTGAACTGGAGAACAGGCATCGTATGAGTCGTAAGCCCATTGCCGAATCAATTCTTATTGGTAATCGTCAAAATACAATGTCATACGCATTGAATGTCATTAGTGAATATGTGGAAGTTCGATAAACAAAAAAATATAATTGGAGATATGAAATGCTAAAAGATATTACAAATTATTTTCCAGAACTAGAGTTTATCAATACACCAGAATCAGATGATGATTTGTTTGATGACGAAACTTCACTTGATGAAATTCCTGAACCAAGCGAAACAGAATTGAAGAAATTAGAAGAGCCAAAAGATGAAGAAGATAAATTTTTGCCAATTGAGAAATTCTCAGTCTATAAATGTAATCGTTGCAATGGCTATCATGATTTGCTAGAAGCAAAATGGGACGACGGGAATCCTGTTTGTCCTGTTACTCATAGGAGTGTGTAGAATTGAATAGTGGAATTTATTGTATAGAGAATTTAATCAATGGAAAGAAATACGTTGGTCAAACCAATAATTTTTCAAATAGATTTTCTCAACATAGAAGCGATATAAAAAGAAATAAAAGAGAAAGTATTCATCTGCTTCGGTCTATAGAGAAACACGGCTTAGATAACTTTTCTTTTTATATTTTGGAAGAATGTTCTATAGAGAAATTAAACGAAAAAGAAATATATTATATTGAGTTTTATAATACAACAGACAGGAACTTTGGTTATAATATATTGACTGGCGGTGATAGACCTCCAAATTTTATTGGAAAAAATCACAGCGAAGAAACAAAAAACAAAATTTCAGAATCAAATAAAGGTGTTCAAAATTTTTTAGGGAAAAAACACACACAAGAAACTAAATCGAAAATATCTAAAGCCTTGTCTGGAAAAATAAAATCTCCAGAACATCTTAGAAAAATAGCAGAATCAAATAAAGGAAGACAGACTTGGTTGGGAAGAAAACATACAGAAGAATCTAAGGAGAAAAGTAGACAATCACATTTGGGAAAGAGTCTTAGAAAACGAACGCCTATTGAAAAAGAAAAATTGTCAATAAGAGTAAGAGGACAAAAATCTAAGAATGCATCTTCTCAATATATAGGAGTTGGTTTTCACAAAGTAACTAAAAAATGGCAAGCGTCATATAATTATCCTAAAGATTTAATTACTGGAAAAACAAGAAAGAAATATTTAGGGCTTTTTGAAAAAGAAATAGATGCTGCAACAACCTACGACTCATTTGTTATAGAAAATAATTTAAATTCCACTTTGAATTTTCCAGAGAGGCTAGAATAAGTGCCGGATTCGTGCATAGGAAAGCTTCTATATTTCTAACTCTTGCGTTTTTATTTACAACAGTAGCACAATTAAATCTATCTAATTTATTGTTTTGTATTGGTTCTCTCATTGGTGTAATTGCGACTCCTGATTGGGATGTGGATAACGGATTTATTGGCGACCAAATGATTAGAGATAGAATAGGCTCATGGGCAGAAAAATTATGGAAGATGCTTTTATATTGGTATCGTAGAAGTTTAAAACACGGTTCTCCAATTTCTCATTTTCCTATAATTTCCACTTATGGTAGAATATTATATTTGTTTGTAATACTAATACTTATTCCTCATAGTGTCTTTTATATTATTTTTCATCCATCGTGGGATTTAACAACTGTTTTATTTTGGTATTGGAATATAATAAATTCACAACCAAAGATAATAGAAGGTTTGATTGCAAGTGACATTATACATTTTACATTAGATATTCTAACAACAGAGCATAAACAAAAGGGAACAAGATTATGAAATCCGATAAAATTACATTTATGCTTTGGAGTTTCGATAAAAAACAAACTTTGAATAGTGCCATAGAAGAATCGATAAAATATTTTCGCAATAAATATAAGGATTACACTTATGCTATAAAAGAAATCCGAGTGAGAACAGGAATGTTATCTGACGCAGAAAATAACTTATATGATGGAATAAGTATTAAAACAGATTCAACTATATTTTCAGATAAGTTACTTTACGTTGTGTTCAGCTAAACCTAAAATTGGAGAATAAAAATATAAATCATATGATTTTCTTCCCATATTAAAAGATAGATATTTATTTTCAGATAAAATACATTTCGTAATATTTGAAGAAAGAGAGTGACATAATAAATTATGCCATCAGGAATAAAAAGAACGAGAGAAGAGATTGAAGAAATAGTTAATAATTTAGGATATATCTTATTAGATGAATATATTCCTGAAAATGGAATTAGACGTGTAGTTATTACGGATAGTTTTGGGTATAAATATGATGTTACTCTAGGAAATTTGACTAACAGTCATATTCCAGATTTTGTATCTACAGCAAATATTAAGTTTTCATTGGAAAACATATCTATATGGCTAAACTTATATAATTCTGAATTTGAATTATGCAAAGACAATATCTATAAAGGAAATAAAAAGAAATTAAAATTTTATCATAGTGTTTGCAATGAATATTTTATTCAAACATGGGATTCTATACATCAAGGTCAAGGGTGTTCTGTTTGTGCTGGACACCAAGTCGGGAAATATAATAATCTTGCCTATAAATTTTCAGAGATTGCTAAAGAGTGGCATCCAACCAAAAACGGAAAATTAACTTCTAAGGATGTTCCTTGTGGCTCTCATACAAAAGTTTGGTGGCTTTGTCCAGAAGGACATGAATATTGTTCTGCCATAGCAGGAAGAACTAGAGAAAATAAAGGATGCAAACAATGTGCCGATAAGAAAAAAGAATCTTTGATTGCTACAGAACTTAAAGAATGGTGTAAGGGAAAATTTAAATATGTTGACCCTGAACACAAAATGTTTAAAAATCCAGAAACAAATTGTTGGCTGAGATGTGATATTTATTTGGGAGAAGAAGACACAATCAACGGTGTTTACATTGAAGTCAATGGAAAACAACATAAACAATTTCATAGTGGTTATCATGCAAACCGGCAAGAGTTTGAAGATTCTAAGAGGAGAGATAAAATTAAGAAACAATATGCTAGAAAGCATGGTCTATATATAGAGATAGATTTGAGAAAAATTAAGACATTAGAAGAAGCAATAATTTATATTGAAAACAAGTTATATTTTATTTATAATTAAATTACTGGAGAAAAAATAATGGAAATCAACGATATATACGGAGAAAAAGAAGCAAAGAAACTCGAAGACTATATCAACAATTATTATTGTATAAAAGTTCCATCTCCACAACCCCCATCGGAAGCTGAATTATCATTTTGGAAATTAGCAGGTTTTGAAGCAATTAGTTTCTCCATTCCAGCATTAGCAATGGTTTTGTTTTCTGCAATAAGAACTGGTGGTTTTTTCTTCGTTCTTGAAAAAGGATTGCTTCAATCTTTTAACATTCCAGAACCTTTAGTATGGGCTTTTTCTTTTATAATTATGTTGGCGGCTTTATTTGGATTTGAAGGTTACGCCCTAGCTAGAGGTATGAAACAAGGCAGAGAAAGTATGAGAATTGAAGAAAATAAAGCGGGAACTATTTTTACATTTATCATTATTGTTTCGGTTGGTATTTTTAGCGGATTGGGTTTGATAAAGAATATTCCAGAAAATGTACAACTTTTTATAAATGTTTTAATGGCTATTATTACAGGCTTGGGTGCGGGCATCATTACCTTTTTTGGAGGAAAAGATATTGGTATTGCCATAAAGAAATTTGACTTGGAGCGAATTCGTTTACAGGAAGAATTTCAATCAGAATTTAATAAATGGAGAGAATCGGCAGTGGCATCGTATATTTCAGTTAAACGTAAGGTAAATCAACCTAGCCCAATTCCTTCTAATAATCAGCCAAATCCAGACGTGCCAGAAGAACAAATTAACCATTGGCGTAGACTTCTACCAACTCTTAGTTTTGAAGACCTCTTGCATCTTGCAAATCTGTCTCCAGAACAGGAAAAAGCCTTGGCTAAAACCAGAGGAGTAAATCCAATAACTATTACAAATTGGAAAAAGAACGCTATTTCCCACTTGTCCAGAAATCCAATTTCTAGCTTCGTATTTGAGAATAGGGTTTTTCCAACTTTTGAACAAGTAAATCAATTAGGTGTTTCTATAAACGACCTCGCTCAATTTGTTATAGAAAATGAACAGTCTCTTGTAAAAATTGGTTTAGTATCTCAAGAAACTGCTGATACTATCAAATCTAAAGTTTCATAAAAGTTTTGTAAAACTTTTAATCTCAAATAAAAGTTACCTAAAACTTTAAGGAAACTTTTAGATAACTTTTAAAAGTTTAGAAAGTATAGGAAAAGTTTAAAATGGAAAGAAATATACCCAAAAACGAGCAGGAAACCATTATTTTATTTGAAAGATTATCAGAAGAATTAGGTTATCAAATAGTCTATTTGGGAACTAGATTTCCAGATGGAAGAATTAAGAGTATAAAGAGTGGTGCTGAAATTACGGTTGAATTCGAATATAAATCATCTAACTATTTGAAACATAAACATCCGTTTGATGGCTGTGATTTGGTTGTTTGTTGGGATGATGATTTATTCTCACAACTTAGCATTCCAGTATTATCTTTGTCTAGATATATTAAAGTAAAAGAGTGGAAAAACTCAAAAGTAACAAAAACGGAAAGAAAGCCTGACGAAACAAAAATAAAACTTATTGTTGGTTCTCTTGTAGGTTTGTTTATGAACATTCCGCTTATTCCCTTTGTTATCACCAACATTCATGTATTACATCTGCTTCTTGCCATAATAGGATTCCTTTTCTTTTCATTGTTTCTTGGAATTATTAGGAAACTTTAAGGTAGTCTACACGCAATCACACCTTGACTAAAAAGTGTTAATATAGTACACTATATTAACAGGAGAAATTATGGAACTAAAAATTGTTGAATTCATTGAAGCACACTAAAGGAAAATAAAAATGATAAATAGTCATGATGTAAAAAATAAAATTATAGATATAGCGTTGAGTATTACAGAAGTGGTAGTTAGTATTATAGAAGCTATTTCTATAATTGTTGGTATCATTGGAGCAAACGTTGCCGATATTGCTTTTGGCACTATTGCTTTAAATTTTATGTTTTCTGGTTCTAATTTACTTATTGCTGGAATAACTCCTGTGTTATATATAAGTTTAGCTGTATCTGCGGGAACATCCGCTATCCAAATCTACCTTTGGACTCTGTTGCGTAAACGTGGCATTGGACTAAAAGAAATTGGGAATTTCAAAAAACTACCAACAGACCTTAAATATTTTTTGGTTGGTGCAGGAATTATTTGGCTATCAGATACAATTCTAGATATAAGTCCTTTGAGTTTATTAATGCGTAATTCATTATTTGAAGGTTCTGAAATGTATGTAGTAGTAAAATTTATTATTTATCTTTTAGTATTTTTACTTTGTGGATTCGCAGAACCATTAACCGCTAATATGAATGCAATGTTGGAAGGGGGTAGAATTTCTCCATTACCTCGCCCTACATATAAGCCAAACAATCCTATTCAACCAAATAATAATTCTAAATTTTCTGGAAAACAGCCTAGTAATAATTTCAAACCTGTCTCTCCACAACAAACAAAAAACACAAACGATTATTTTTCACAATTAGAGAATAAACGTAAACAAATGTCAATAGACGAGATGAACGCAAACTTAGATTCTCTTACTGGTCTAACTGAACCTACCTATCACCCAAGAGGATAAATGCAGAAAACAATTCTTGTAGACATAGATGATGTAACATTAGATTTAATGTCTGTTTGGTTAAATTGTTACAATAAAGACTATGACGATAATTTGACAGAGTACGACATTAAATCTTGGGATATGTCAAAATATGTTAAATGTGGCAATGCAATTTATGATTATCTAAAATATCCAAGTTTATATGATAATGTTATTCCTGTGCAAGGAGCTATGTCTGGTATAACAATGTTACGAGCATTTGACTATAGAATTATATTTTGCACAGCAAGTAGTCCAGAACAATCTGGTATTAAATATAATTTATTGAAACATTATCAATTAATTGACGAGCATAAAAATTACATTGAAGCTCAAGACAAGTCTTTGATTTGTTCAGATTATATGTTAGATGACAATCCGAATAATCTTATAAATGCAAAAGGCAAAGCGATTACATATACTCGTCAATGGAATAGATACTTAAGAAATTTTGATAGAGTTTATAATTGGTTTGATGTGATAACATATTTTAATACAGAAAAGGCATTGTATGACTAAAATTATTTTGATTAACGGATATGCAGAACATGGAAAAACATCGGTAGCATTAGAAATCAAACGGCAATTGGACGAAGAGAATTATAAAGTAGTAAAAGTTTCTTTTGCTGATTATTTAAAATTTATCGCAAAAACTTATTTTGATTGGGATGGTCAGAAAAATGATTATGGTAGAAGTCTATTGCAATATTTAGGAACAGATGTTGTACGAAAAATAAATCCTGAATTTTGGGCAATGGCTGGTTGGAACTTTGTAACTACTTTTGGACAACTATTTGATTATATTATATTTGATGATTGTCGTTTTCCTAATGAAATATCAATATTCAAAAATAGTGGTTTTTCATCTTTATCAATTAGAGTTTCAAGATTAAACGAAGATGGTTCTCAATTTGAAAACTCTCTTTCTCCAGAGCAACGACTACATCCGTCAGAAACAGCATTGAGTTTTTATGCGAGCGATATATTTTTATCAATTCAGACAGGTAAAGATAATGTTCGAGAAGAAGTAGAATCTTTTCTTGGCATTATAAAGTTGTTTAAATAAAATGAATCCGATTAATTTATTGACTACGATTCAAATATTATTTGATGATTGGATGGTAATTCAAACATTTGAAAAAGATGGAAAGAAAATATTTATCTCTGGCTTTGGAAGAGATAAACAAGAAGCACTACTAGATTTCGATTATGAAAAAAAATTGGAAATAAACAATGGCAAACAAAATTAAAAAGAATCAACAAGAAGATTTAGAAAAACCACAAGGTCGTGATTTATTTCAGACACCTGATTATGCTACAGATTTACTTGTTCCTTTTTTGAAGGTGTTATGGAATAAGAATAAATATTTTTCCATATGGGAGTGTGCTGCTGGAGAAGGCAAGATAGCTAATCGTCTAGAATCCTATGGTTTCAAGGTAAATGCTTCTGAATTAAATACGAAATCAAAATATACAGTTGGCAATTTCTTAACAGATGATTGTCCAATTCATTTTCCTTATCCAAATCATGCTAATGTTTGTATAGTTACAAATCCTCCTTTTTCATTGAAGAAAAAATTCTATTTGCGATGTTTAGAATATAACGTGCCTTTTGCTCTTTTGATTCCTTGGGATATGGCTGGCTGGATGTGGGATGCATATAAAAATGAAAACTGTCAAGCAATCGTACCAGAGCGAAGAATTAATTTTATAACCCCATCTGGAAAAAGTGAGATAACCGGAAATACTGCTAATTTTCATTCTTTCTGGCTGACAAGAGGATTTGAATTAGAGAATCAATTTACGTTTGCGCCGTTGTCAAAGGAGAACACAAAAAACATATGAATGGAAGTAAAACAGAAGTTTTATTGTACATCATTGCTAGAATGATGTACACTGTAATTCTCAGACATTATTTAAACATAAATTATATAAGTGGAGAAACTATGGAACAAATAAATAACATGCTTATAAAAATAGAAGATTCAGAATGAAGGATGGCAAAACTTGGATAGAAGAGATTGAGGGTAATATCCCAAACCTGAAAAATAAGAATTTACATAATTATTATAATTTCCTTTTAAAATTCTTGACAATTTATAGATTATGGTTTATACTATAGAGATGAATAAAAACAATATTTTACGCATGCAAAAAATGTTACAGGAGATTGAACATGAAACAATTATCAATTTATGTGTACATCTTACCAATTAATGTCGAATTAGACAATCCTATGAATCTTTCTTTAATAGATGCCGATAGAGTCAAAAAATCGGATGTTATAGCAATCGTTCACTCAACCACAAAGAAATTTAAACTATATAGAAATAAGTTACTAATTGAAAAAGCAGTAACTACAAAAGCGTTGAATATTGGGATTAGCGAATTGGTAAACTATATGGTGAACGAATGAAAATCCTAATTTGCGGTAGTCAAGAATTTGAAGATTATAATTTCTTAGCTGAAATTTGTACTGATATTATGTCTAAGATACAATATGATAACGTACTTGGAGATACTATCAGAACAAACGAAATAGAAATTGTTTCTGGTCACGCAGCGAGAGGCGGAGACCATTATGGAGAAAAATTTGCTAAGAAAAACAACCTTAAATTAAAATTATTTCCTGCTCGATGGAATGATTTAAATGTTCCTGTTGTTTCTATTGGGAAAAATTATTATGGGGATTATAACAAGCTTGCCGGAATGCAAAGAAACAGTGAGATGATACAATATGTTTCAGAAGATAATGGTATTGTGATTGCGTTTAGAATGAAAAACAGCAAAGGCACAACCGATACAATCGCAAAGGCTAAGAAAGCTGGATTGAAGACGTTTCAGATTGATTATGATAAAGACAAGAAAATGAAAGTGTGGAACTGACATGTTTCTAATAAACGCTATAAACAATAAGTCTAAAAAAATTATTTCAGAAGAAATGTTGTTTAATTATTTAAAAGACTTTGAGATTGACGATGAAGATAGAAAATCTTTAGTTAGACATTTTAGAAATGGAGATACTATCTATTATGCATCTAATCCCTACGATTCCGAATTGAATAATAAAAATTCTCTGTTGTTTGGGAAAGAGCAAGAAGAAGTTAAATCTACATTTTATAATTTGAGAGAAGAAACATAAATGAAAAATAATCCTAATTTTATTCCAAAAGAATATGACCAGCCAAAGTTTTTTAAAACTGTCGGATATTCTTATTTGACAGAAATGGGAAGTCATAGTTATGGAACTGAAAACGAAGACTCTGATTATGATTTCTATGGATATATTGTTCCATCACCAGAAATTGTATTTCCTCATCTGGCAGGTCATATTCAGGGATTTGGTAGAACTTGGACTCCGTTTGAGCAATATCAAGTTCAACATATTCAACACGGAAAATACGGAGAAATTGATTTAACTGTTTATAATATCGTTAAATATTTTCAACTTGTTATGAGTGGAAATCCAAATATGGTCGATAGTCTTTTTACTTTGAATGAAAATGTTGTACATTCAGACGAAGTTGGAGATTTAGTAAAAGAAAATCGTCATTTATTTTTATCAGAGAAAATGTATCATACATTCAAAGGAATGGCATGGTCACATGCAAGCCGATTGAAAAACGGGACTGTAAAAGAAGGTCGTAGAAATAACGTAGAGAAATTTTCTTGGGACACGAAGGATGGTTATCATACACTAAGAATTCTTTTACAAATAAAGGATGTCCTAGAAACAGGAGATTTGAATCTTAAAAAATATTCTAGATTTCTAAGAGACGTTAGAGATGGAATGTATGATTTGGATACTGTATTGCTCATGTTTGAAACTTTGATGAGAGATATTGATAAAGTTGTGGAAAACGGTAGTGTAGTGCCACATTCTCCAGATGAAAATAAAATTAAACAATTGCTTGTTGATTGTTTAGAAATTAAATACGGAAGTTTATCTAATTTTGGATATAAGGAATAGTACTTTAAAACCTTGACAATAAACTAATTATATGATAATATTAAAGAAACTAAATAGGAGATAAAATGAGACGAAAATATAATAATTCTAGCGATAGTGATTCAATTGTTGGTTGTTGTGGATGTGGCATATTAATTTTCTTAGCAAACATTTTTCTAGGTGGAACTTCTGTAAATTATTTGCTAATGACATTTCTTGAAAAGATATTGCCTTTCGGATGGGCTGTTTTTACAGGACTCTTTGTTGGAGAATTTACAATTCCATTAGCATTGGTTGTTTGGATTTTGAAACATTTTGGAATAATTTAAACCATAAGTAAAATCTGTATTTTATAAGGAAAATATGAATAGGACACCTACATTTTTAATAGCATTATCTCTTACTCAAGTAGCCGCAGCATTGGGATTCAAGTATCATGCTGGAGAAGAGAACATTTATTTAATTATGTTTTTTATTTTTGTCTTTATGGATTTGGCTGATTTTTTTAGAAACAAAAGATAAAAGATTGATTCTATTTGCATCTATGGTGGAACGGCATACACATATGTTTTAGAAACATATTCCGAAAGGATTGGGAGTTCAAATCTCTCTAGATGCACTTATGGAAAGTACCGCCAATGGTGGCAAACAAGTCTTGAAAACTTGGGATTCTGTAAAAGGAATGGTGTTCAATTCATCTATTTTCCGCTAAAAATAAATCATATTGAAAGGAAAATATTAAATGGAAGTCTTTGCGTATAATTTACTAAACGAAGAAACTCTACGAAAATTTTATTTGGCTGAAAGATTGACTCAACACACCTATCATTATGTTGCAGGGCTTATAGATGCTTCTCTACATTATAAAGAAATTTCTCAGTCCGATAAGGATGCTCTTGATTTATTAAATGATGCTCTTTATGATGAATATAAGAGTCAGGATAACGATGACTAAAAAAGAAAAATTTGGAATAGTTTGTATGTTCTTTGGATTTTTATTTTGTATACTTGATACTATGCACGGAAGTTTTACAGCTTTCGGATTTTTTATCATTGGAGCGGGTAGTTATTGGTTTATTGTTGAATAAAATAATCATTTTATAAAGGACGATATGATTAAAATAATTAGAAGCAATGATACGGATTCTGGACTAGCTGGAGAAACTATTGATTTTGATTCTGGAAATCCAGAACAGGATGCGTGCGATATTTGTGATTTTATGGGGGGAAGAGATTTCAATAATTACATCATAATAAATAATGGAATAATAAAACATTATAGTGATGGAAATTTAGAATATATCTATAAAGACTTAGTGGCGTTATAATGAATATTCATAAGATACCAATTTTAGGATTTTTATTAAATCTAATCGCTATTTGCTTTGCTTTTATTGCTGGAATATGTCTTATGATTGTTGCGATTACTGGGGATAGAAATATAAATAAAATATTTGCTGACGCAATGCTGGAAGGATTAACTAAAAAATGAAATATAAATGTATCTCGAAAGACCTAGATGTTACTTGGTTGAGTATTGGAGAAATTTACGACGCTGAAACAGCAGTATCTCCAAAAGAATATTCTGGTGGACAGTGGCTTGAAATAAGAAAAGCGGATGATAATTATCCTTGCTATGCCAGAAAATTACATTTTTCAAGAGTGATTCATAGAGAAGATAACACAGATTTGACAGTTTAATGGGAAATTGACCCTTGACAAAATTGTGATTATATGCTAAAATAATCATAATAAACAAGGAGAAACCAATGATTACTGAAATTGAAACTTATCTAACAACATTGAAATCTGGTGGATTATCAGAACATACCATTCGTGCTTATAGAAAAGATTTGCAGAAATTTTCTGACCATTTTAAAATCTCAAAGATTTCTGAAATTGAAGAATTATCTCTTGAACAATTTTATTCTTTTTATAACTCATTGCCATTGAAAGCTAGTAGCAAGAACGGTTTAATTCGCAACTTATCAGCCTTTTTTAATTGGGCTGTTCCAAAAATTATCAAAACATCTGCATTCTTTGATGTTACATTTGGTGGTCAAAAGCATTATGTAAAAGAAATCATTGAAAAGAAAATGATTTTGACACAGGAAGAAACAGAAGCACTTATAAAGGCAGGTGCTACAATTCAAGAACGCTTCATGTTAGCACTAATGAGTTTTACAGCTATTCGTCGTGGCGAAGTAGTAAAGATTAAATTATCTGATATTCAAGGTTGCAAAGTAATAATTCATGGAAAAGGTGATAAAATTCGGTCTGTGTTTCTTGATGAAGTTCTTTGCACAATGCTGAACATTGTCATGGCAAATCGAGAAACAGATAGTCAATATCTTTTTTATGGTGAACGCGGAGAAACAACTGCTGATGGAGCAATGAGTACACAGACAGTATATAACCGTGTTAAATCTGCTGGAGAACGTGCAGGCATTGTTTCAGAAAAATTAGAAAAACTTTCCCCACATCGTTTACGTGGGACAGCAATCACTCGTTTAATTATTCTATTTGGACTTGATGTTGCTCAACGTGTAGCAGGACACACAAACAATATTATAACCAAGAGATATGATGAAAGCGGTGATGCTTTAGTTGAGGCGGCTCTTATGGGTCAACGGCAAGCAATGGAAGACAGACTAAACAAATAGGAGTTGATTCTGAAAACACCTTTTTATCAAGGATATTTAGACAGTTTATGTGGCGTTTACAGTATTGTGAACGCCTATAGACTCACTGGAAAATATAATGATGATACAAGCCAGTTTGTTTTCAATAATATTATAGAACACCTTTCTAAAAAGAAAAAATTAAAAGATGTTATTTTGAATGGCATTAATCATAAAACCATGTCTGATATTATGTATGATGTTATGGACGGAATATTTCATTATATCAATACAAACAAAAAATCTTTTCTGAATCTAAATGATTGGTGGGCTTATTCAAAATCGTTCTTGGAAACAAACGAAAATGCTACTATCATATTGTCACTTGATATAATTTTGCCTAATGGAAGTATACAAGGTCATTTGACAACTATTAGTAGCATGACAGATAAAACCGTAGTCCTGTTGGATAGCAGTGATGGAGTTACAAAGATTTCAAAACGATTTTGTAAGTTAGCAAATTATCCAAAGAATAAAAAGTATACAATTTATCCAGCACAGTGCTGGTACTTAAGATAAAGGACACAACATGCAAAAAGATATTAAAGATATGCTAGTAAAATTTGGTTGGAGCAAATATGAAAACGATTTGTGGATTCATAAAAATATAATTGGGGAAATGACCTTTGAACAAGCTGTAATAATAGAATTAGAAAGATTATTAGAGTTTGATAAGGCTTACTTTGTGTGTCCAGATTGTGAATATAAAATTACCCCAAATGAATTTCTTACTGGTGGTAAAAAATATGACGAAGAATTAGAACTAGAAGAAGTCTAATAAAACTTGACTTTTATATGGAACTATGGTATACTATAATTTCTTAGGAGAATATAAATGGACATCACAATAAATTGGAAGCTCAACGAAATAGCCAAAAATGGAAGAAATAAAGATGAATTCAAGCGAGATATTGAAGCACTTATTTCTAGTTATCTAATTACAGCATTGAAATTTAAAAATACTACTGCTGGAGCATTTGCTTCAAAACAAGCAGAAGAATTACAAAAGAAATTATTATCTGCAATAAAAGGAATCGAACTGAAATAAAATGCTACAAGAACTACTTTTAATTTTATTTATAATTGCATCTTTAGGAATTGGATTTATATTTCTATTTGTATTTTCAATTGTAATAAGAAGCAATTCAAATGGTGACAGAATACAAGAACTTAGCGAAATCCTAAGAAGCAACAGGATGGCTATAAACTCTGAGCAAATCAATTTGCTTTACAAGATTGGTAAGCCTGACTTATCTATTGGAGGATATTCAGAGTCAAAAATGAATCTCTGGAAATTATATTGGGAAAAGGAATACGAATACGAAATGAGATTTAATCAAGATATGGAATTATTATATGGATAGATGTCCTAAATGTAAAAAATCATTTTTTTACTTTTCTGAAACTTGCCCTATTTTAGATGTTTATTTAACAGATTCAATTCGTCATATAAAATATTGTTCTGAAAAATGTATGCAAGAAGTAGTCTCTACGATAAATAAACACGGTGGTACTTCCTCAGAACAGGTTAGAATATCGTTTTTTGAAAGACTTTCAAAAGTTCCTTTATTGTGGAAAATTGTTTTACAACCAGTGGATTTTAAAATAATGCTTTTGCCGGAGAATAGATAATCATGGATACTAATAATATTGAAGGTTTTATTTCTTATGACGTTGAAATTGTAGAAAATATTGAAGGAGAAGATTTTGACCTTAGAAATTTTACACCATCTATTGCTGCTATTTGTACAACTGTTGATAAGGTAGAATTCTTTTATGATGACCCATATATGACAAAAGAGACTGGCAAAAAACTTGTCAATCGCATGATGGATTTATATAAAGAAGGATATATTCCTTTTGGGTGGAACACAATGGGCTTTGATTTTCCATTGCTTGCGCATTATACTGGAATGTATGAAGAATGTGCAAAACTCTCACTAAATAGTATTGATGCAATGTTCATGGTTGTAGCAATCAAAGGCTATTATCTTGGACTCAATAAAGTATTAATTGGGGCAAACATTGAAGAAAAAGTTCATAGCGTAACGCTAAACGATAAAAGTAATTTCTCTGATATGTCTGGAGCAAAAGCACCTTTGCTTTGGCGAAATAAAGAATTTTCAGCAGTTAAAGAATATCTATGGGGAGATGTTGTTCAGCCATTGAAACTCGCATACGATATTCGACAACGAGAACAATTAAATTGGACTTCTTCTGCTGGTAAAAAACTTTCAGTAAAAACACCATTGCTAACTGTAAAAGAATGTCTTGAATTATCTGTTCCAGATACATCATGGCTTGATAAGCCTAAATATAGACATGAATATTACAACTGGATTCCTCTTGAGATATTATATAAAGAATTGGGCAAAAACCAAGAAGATTATGGTGATTACAATAAGGCATTTAACTAAATGAAAGTATATATTTTAAAAGAAGAAGACTTTGAAAATTTAATTGTAGCGTTAAGTAGAAATAAAAGATATGGAGAAAACGGTGTTAGTTCATCGTCTTTAGATACTCAACAAGAACAAAAGATTTTTGATGATGCCCACAGATTTTATAATTATATTATTCAAAGATGGCTAGATAAAGTTAAAGGAGAACATTAATGGCAAAACGCTCTGCTCGACGACTCTCTAAAAAAGGTTTAATTGGACTAAGCAAGCAACGTGAGGTTATTTATGACGAAGATGGGAAAGCCATCAAGAGTAAATTAGCGCGTGACGAAAACAACAATATTATTTGGCTATATAATGGAGAAAAATTTCCGTATTTGAGAAGTGTTATTACAAAATATCATTTGAATTTATTAAATATAGGAATCTAAATGGCAAAAATAAATGGTTAGCAATGCGACATTTGTAAAACAGGATTTTCTGAACACGATGTTGGATATGCTGATAAAGCTCCAATAGAAATTGTTATAAAATTTAATTTTTCAGCAGAAAATAGTACTTATAAATTTGAAGATGTTTGCTGGAATTGCAGAAACAGAATAAATCATGCAATCTTCCACGCAATCCGTGTATAAAATCGGTGTTTTATAGACCTTGACAAGATATAAACATTATAGTATAATTAATCTCTAAACGGATAGAATCGGACATCGAACTCGATTTGACAAGAATATATTCCTGAATATTCTTCCGTTTAATTTATTTTTCAGGACTATTTACAGGAGAGTATTATTTATGACAGTTGGGATTAAAAGAACACGAGATGAAATTGAAATAATAGTTAATAATTTAGGTTATGAATTATTGGATGAATATATAGAAAATGAAGTAAGAAAAGTCGTAATAAAAGATAGAATAGGCTATAAATATAAAATTGAACTTGGAAGTTTATTAAAACCAAATAAGAAACTAAAAATAATACATAAGAACAATCCTTTCTCTATAGATAACATAGTTTTATGGTTAAGTATAAACAGAGCAGATTTTCAGTTTCTAGACAACAATTCTTATAAGGGAAGCAAAAATAAAATAAATTTTTATCATAAAACATGTGATGAGTATTTTATAATGGATTGGGATTCTGTTTCTAAATATGTAGGATGTCCTGTGTGTAGAGGTTCACAAGTAGGACAAAGAACTTCTTTAGCATACAAAAGACCTGATTTGGCAAGAGAATGGCATCCTAATAACACAAAAACTCCTAATGACGTAGTATGTGGTTCTAATGATAAAGTGTTTTGGATTTGCTCATTTTGTGGATACGGAGAAGATAAGGAATGGAAAGCTAGAATAAATGATAGAAACCATAACAAAGGTTGTCCAGCTTGCGCCAATAAACAAAAAGAATCCTCGATTGCCACAGAATTAAAACAATGGTGTTTAGAGATATTTCAAGATGTTGATATTGAACATAAGATGTTCAAAAATCCAGAAACAAATGCTTATCTTCTTTGTGATATTTATTTAGGAGAGAAAGAATCTATAAACGGTATTTATATAGAAATTAATGGACATCAGCATTATATATTTACCCCTTTTTGGCACAAAACAAAAGAAGATTTTGAATACAATAACGATTTAGATAAAATAAAGAAAGAATACGCAATGAAACACGGTACATATATTGAAATAGATTTACGTAAAATAAAAACTACAAAAGATGCAATTAGTTATATTGAAAGAAAATTGCCTCTTGACAAATAACAAAAAATGGTGTATACTTTAGAAAGTTAGGAAGTGAAAACATAAATAAAGACATAAATATTTATGATTTTTCAGTGTTTTATATTCAGTCTCATACTGTCGCACAGATAGAGCAAAACGGTATAAAACGAATTTGGAAAATTATACTTCCTAACAAAAAATGCGCTCGAAACTTCGGAACTTAAAAAGTGATTAATTAGCGGAGCATATCCTCCCCCGAAGCGCAAGCAGATAATGGTAGTAAATAAAGCTAGAGAATATATTTCCTAGTGGACACACCAGAGAGATAGTAATACTAATCCTGCGGTGAAAAAGTCATCTGCGCTACCAATATAAAAGCACAGATACGGAACTGAATCCTAATAATAGTAAAGGCAGTTGGACAAAACCGATAGCAACTATACCTGATGTTGCAATGTACATTAAAAATTACAAATAAGAATCCTTTAGATTGCGAAGATTATCATGAGTACAAGTGTGATAGGATAGGCTAAAGGTGGAGTCAGAACAAACGGGCAATAAGAAATTATTAACGTCTGGCAAAAACGGTATAACAAAGCAAACCCGTCAATCTGTAGATATGCTGTACAGAACAGGAAATTTATATTTATAATTTTCGATGATTTATTGAGAAATATTCAATTACTTAATCATATGGTTTGGAATTAGATTTATTTCAGAGGTCGCTCCAAAAATATAAATCCCTTGCTCTGAATTATAGAATTGGTATTTCTGAATAAGTTATTGAAAAATAAACAAAGGATAAACAATGTTATTTGCATCCAAAGAAAAAGGTCAAGGTTTATTAGAAGCATTAGTTCTTTTTGCAATATTAGGAATCTTGATAATTATGTATAAAGAAGCATTCAAGTAAAATTGTGATTTTATTGATAGGTATCTCCCGCATGGTGATGGAGCGAAAATCTCCAGCTAGGCTTAGAGTATCGGAAATGACTAGTCCGTAGGGTAAGCGACAAAAGGCTTGGTCNNNTGGTCAGCAGATTGGGAAGAGATATACTTCCTCTTGCGGGGCATACTTATCAGTAGAAATACAAACCTTTCGGTGTATAGGGATAACCGAGAACATGCGTGTTAGCAGTGATGGGTGACACTAAGAGTCTGTAAAACTCCCGATTAATTTCTTGTAGGTTCAAATCCTACAACACGCACAGTATCACAGTTCCCGTAGTGGTCTATCGGACACGAATAACTGGTAAATTTTGATGACATTACAAGTCAAACGAGAAATTTGTTGAATCGTGGTGCAAGAATCAAGAGTCCGAATCTCTTACTGTGTTATAAACAATTGTTGAGAAGTAGAAATGCAGATGTGGCTACAAATATACAAAGTGGCGAAAGCTAACCCATCTTAGACTACCAACAAACGGCAATATATCATGACGGTATTCAATAGTCCGTAGTGGTGGTGGAAATCCTAACCTTTTTATATAAGCCGTAGGAAAAGGAATAGCAATTGTTTACTTTACAAACAACATGTGGCATGATGTTTTATTTAGGAAACCGGACTACAAGTATACTTGTGTGTGTCCCAAAATAAAGAAAAACGATTACGTGTTGTTTGTAAATTGTTTTGTACAATACAGAAAGTTTCATATGTTGGAATTAGCTTAGTCTGGTCTAAAGCGGCATTCTGTGAAAATGTTATCATGGATTCAAATTCCATATTCCAACCTGCGGGTGGTCGGTAAGGCATCGAAGAGAATGCCGCTTTAGACCAGACTAAGCTAATTCCAACATATGAAACTTTCTGTATTGTACAAAACAATTTACAAACAACACGTAAT